>FWPU01000105.1_pt1 | contig 259371 bp, 234 predicted proteins | sample 2228361 | NCBI WGS metagenome assembly FWPU01 (sample SAMEA103939777, study PRJEB20133) | metagenome
CTCGGCTGAAGCCAGAGCAAGAAGACCAGGAGGTGCTAGACCTGCTGGGCTCCCATGTCAAGCAGGTCCCCTTGGTGGGGGTGGCTCGGATCTGGGAGGGTGCGAGCATTCTGGCTAGACGGTGCTGGGTCAGAAGCTCCTCGACTGAATTTCTGAGGCTGGCGGGAGGTCTCGCTTGCGGTCAGCTTCTTTCTATGGGCGACGCGCCGGTGGTCGTTCTCATTTGGGCACCTCGCTCACCACGGGCGAGCGCATGATGTTGGTCGGTGGGGGCACTTTTGCAGTAAACCCCCTTCTGAGACACGAGGAGCGGGGGGTGCAACGAGATTGCGGGCGCGAGTACCCGCTGCACCGTATGCGGCTAGCAACCTGGGCAGCTTGACGGTGCGAGAACAAGGCCGCGCCACTAACCACCGGCCCGGACGCGAGCTGTCGGTGTGGGCTGTCGTCCTCAACTGGCGTGACACGGCCATGACCGAGCGGTGCGTGCGGGCATTGGAGGCCTGCGGGTACCCCGACCTCGAGATCCTGATCGTGGACAACGGATCGGGCGACGGGAGCGCGGCGCACCTGGCCACCACGTTTCCGAACCTCCACCACCTGGCGCTCGAGGAGAACCTGGGCTACGCCGGCGGGAACGCCGCCGGGATGCTGAGAGCCCTGGAAGAAGGCGCCGATGCGGTTCTGGTCGTGAACAACGACTGCCTCGTCACGCCCGGCTTCCTCGAGCCTCTGGTCGAAGAGCTCCTCGAGCATCCCACGACCGGAGCCGCCGGCCCGGTTCAGAGGAACTGGGATGGAGGTCGGCTCGTGTGGGCCAACGCCGGGTCGAAGTTCGACATCTCGAGGGCCGAGATCTCTCCTGACGGACCGAGCGGGCCCGAGGTACCGGAGGGGGGGACGCGGGCGGTAGTAGATTTCCACTGCGGCGCCTGCTTACTGTTCCGCGCCGATGCGTTGCGTGAGGTCGGCCCGTACGACCCGAGACTCTTCCTCTTCTCGGAGGAGCCCGACTGGTCCTTGCGAGCGCGGGCCCGGGGTTGGGAGACGGTGGTACTCACTTCCTCCGTGGTGGACCACCTCGAATCCAAGACGACTTCCAGGGTACCGGCTGCCGTGGCCTACTACCTGGCGAGGAACCCGTCCTGGCTGGTCCGCCGGTACGGGTCCCGGCAGGACATGCTGCGCAACGCGGTTCGAACGCTCTTCCGGAGGGTTCCGAGATCGGTGGCGGGTCACTTGCTCCGAGGCCGGATACGCATTGCTCGCGCTTGCCTAGCCGGAGGGCTGGCAGGCGTATTCGCAGACTGCCGTCTCGGAGAGCGGCCGGAAGACGCCGCACCGGAGCGCCGCTACGAACTGGTCGGCGCCTGAGCCTTTTCGCCCACCCGGAGTCGCCGGACAGGATCCCTGGCGGATTGCGAAGGACCCCCTCGTGACTGCCCCGACACTCGACGCGAATTCGGTGGCACTCAGCCTTCGGGCCGGTCGCTTCCCAGTTCACCACCGTCCGCGGAGGGCTTTTCCTTGCGCGTGAGCCGGGCGGTAATTCGCTGGGACACCGCGAGGAACCGGTTACTTACCCGAGGCAGGCGCCTCCAGAACAACTTGATCTCCACCTCGAAGCCCTGAGCCTCGAAGGCAGAGCGGATGACCTCCGGGTACGTGGCCGTCATGTTGGGGGACGCTAGCGGCCCCTTCAGGGTCCGGTACCGGACCAGGGGATTGTGGGAGTTAGGCTCCCTCCCCAGGTAGAGGCCGCCCGGCTTCAGCACGCGAGCGACTTCTGCTGCCACGAGCTCCGTGCCGGGCATGTGACACAACGCGCCGTTGCAGACCACGACATCGAATGCAGAGTCGGGGTGGGGGAGACGGTAGGCGTTAGCAGCCACGATCACAAGGTTTGCCATGTCGAAAGCCCTTCTCGCTGCTCCGATCATCCTGTTGTAGAGGAGGTCGGAGGCGACGTAGAGCCGGGGCCCGTAGCGTTCGGCAATCAGAATCGCGAGAAGCCCCTCGCTGGCGCCGATCTCGAGGACGCGTTTCCCACTGAAGGCAGCGAGGGGGTCTTCCACCCAGTGCGAGATGTCTTCGACGAGCCAGTCGTAGGGTGCCACCTCGGTTACCCGATCCGAGAAGAAGTCCTTCTCACCCTCGTAATCGAAGGACTTTGCCAGGCCGGCATCTCTCCGACGGCGGCGGGATCCGGGTAACCGTCGGTCCCCTCGACACTTCACTTCCCAGGTACCTCCTGACTGCGAACCCTTCTTACTGTCCTCCCAAACTCTCGCCTCAGCGTGCAAGGTCTTGCGGCCGGAGAGCGGTAGCTCCGCCCGCCTCGGGGGAGGCGCGGCACCGACTCCCGGCCCCCAGCGCCTTCACGATCCCGCAGCCTAGTCCCTACTTCGCCGGTAGCGCCCCTGCCGAGTTCGCCCGAGCCAAGGCGCGCCGGCGAAGTACGCGGACATCCTCCAGGAATCCGCGGTACCACCTCGAAGCCATGCTCGGAAGGGGTGCTTGCTTTTGGCCGGTCTGCACCGGTGCCGCTGTCGGGTTCGGCTCTTGCCCTGCGGTTACCATGTGCTAGCCCGCGCCTTCGGCCCGTCTGAAAGAGAGCCTGGTCGTGGTACGCCCGGCTGCACCGGGGCAGGTCATGACGCGGTTTCCCTCGGGTTCTCCGGCTCCCAGGGCGGCTTCGGGGTAGGGGACAGCGTACCCACCGCCTCCGGTCCTTTCGGGGAAGTGGAGTGCGCGGCCTCGCCGCTGAGGCGGTTGTCGAGCTCGGCAGCCTCACTCAGCTGTCGGTCCGACTCGGCGAAGACGTCGGAGTGATCTTCCCTGGATACCGCTCTCAGGCGGCGGCGTGCGACTTCGAACTCCCTGTAGAAGCGCCCCAGCGCTTCACGAGCAGCCTCGAAGCGCTCGTCCGCAGCGAGTACCTGGGCCTCCCTCAGACGCTCGGCTGTGGTGGCCAGCGCGGCACGGGCCTCCTCCCTAGGCCCCCTGGCGAGCCACTGCCTGACGCTCTCACCCACACGTTTTACCGGCCAGAGCGGTTGCCCCGGGAGGGAGCTCCGGGAGGCGGCGTGGATGGGGAAAACCGAGGCGGCCAGACATAGCAGCACGGCTAGGGCCACGATGGCCCGCCGTCTCGAGGGGGCAGGGCGGACGGGTCTGGTACCCCACAGCGCCAGGGCCTCGGAGACGGCCTGCCGTCTCCTGGCGTCGTCGATTACGACCTGGATCTCTCCGGTCTGACGGTAGAAGGCCTTGCGGGCGGCATGGGCTCCTCTCTTGCTGGAGCCGGGGGCTCTCTGGTCGCTTCCCGGCGACGCCTCGAGCTCCTCGGAAATGACGAGGACGAGCCGGCGCCTGATATCCCCGCTCTTCTCGCCACCGACCTCGTTCACCCCGAGAACTCCTTCAGCCAGTACCCGAGTTCCTCCAGAGCATCCTCTTCCAGCAACTCGATCTCTGCGGGTCGTCGTCCAAGCACGTAAGCGACTTCGGATCTGGCGAGACCCGCCACGAATCGCAATGCCAGGAAGTTCTGCCATGCGGCAGGGAGCTGGCGGAGGGCTGCCGCAAGGGAATCGGCAGAGTCCGCATATTCGAGGGTGTTGACTGTTGCCTCGTCGAGGAAGTGCGGGGGAAGGTGGTAGCCGACGGAAGGAAGCGCGTGCTTGTGGTCGCGCTGGAGGAGGTTCCACGCAGTCGCCATCATCCACCCTCGCAGCGACGGGGCTCCTTCCTCCAGGTAGGGGATGGATGCCAGGACTGTGGGGATGACCGCGGAGGCGATCTCCTGCGCCTGCTCTTCGTCCCGAAGGGAGAAGCAGAGCAGTCTGTAGAGGGGCGGGTACACGACGTCGTAGAGGGACCCGAGCGCGTCGGGATCTTTCTTCAATGCGAGGTCGACGATTCTGGACTCGTCGGCCCCTTCATCGGCGGTGTCTTCTAGCTCCGGGTCGGACTGCACGGGGAGCCCTCGGTGTCGTCGGCCGGTAGTCAGTCATCAATTATCTCAACCGGCGTGCCAAGGGGAAGGAGAGGGACGAGGCGCTCGATGTCCTCGTTCCGGAGGCGGATGCAGCCCGCCGACACCTCCTTTCCGACCGATTCGGGCTCGTTGGTCCCGTGAATACCGATAACGCCGGGGCTCCCGTCGGGTGCGTACACGTCGTTGGAGTATCCGTTGAGACCGTATGCGTAGCTCCCCCAAGGTCCCGAGGGATCCAGCGGCCTGAGCAGTTCCTTGATGTAATAGGTCCCTCCTGGGGTGGGGGTGCCCTTCTTGCCGATGCCTACGGGGTAAGAGGCCCTCAGCCGGCCCGCCTCCCACACCTCCAGCCGCTTCGATGCCAGTCGCACCCTGAGCACGAAATCGATTCCGAAAAATTCGACTTCCAAAGTGCGGATCCAGCCAACGGAGCCGTTGGGCGGCGTGGGAAGCATCACCCTGGCCCAGCCCTTGCGGACCTCCCTGACGAGGAATGTCTGGGGAGCGCCGTGCTCGTTGTTCCGGGGCAGTCGGAGGAAGGGCTCGGAGGAGTCAGGATGGTCGAAGACGGATACGGTGTCGGTCGCCGCTTGGGCAGCGACGGCGTCGTAAGTAGTGATGGACAGAGTATCGGTGGTCGGGTGACCTGTCCGAGCAGGAGGGACGGGCGGAACCCCTGACCCGACTTCGACGCTTCCGGGGCTGGAGGGAGGGGAACCGGCAATGCGCGCTGAGGCCAGGAGTATGGTCCCCACGGCCGCAATCACGAGTAGGACTGCGGCCACCAGGCCATTCCGGAGGACCTGCCTGCTTCCTGCCGGAGAACGGCCCGAGCCTTCTCGGGTGACCGGCGCATCGTTCACCGGATTCGATTCTTCACTGGTCAGCGGGCCCCTGGCTTCATCTCTGCCAGACTCCACTTGCTTCTCAGCGCAAGACCTCTCGGATCTCCCGCATGGATATCGCCCCCTCTCGCAGCAGCTCTGGCGACGACCCGAGGCGGACTACTGTCGAGGGGATCGTGCTCGGCGCCGGTCCGCCGTCGACGTACACGTCCACCGAATCGCCGAGCAAGGAGTACGCTTCCTGGGCCGTGGCAGCGATCTCGCCACCGCTGGGATTCGCGCTGGTCCCCGTGATCGGCCCTGAGCGGGCACACAGTTCCGACAGGAAGGCGGATTCCGGCCACCTGAGCCCTACTGTCCGAGGATCACCGCCCAGGTCCCACTCGATTCCGGGCCGGCGTTCCAGCACCAGGGTGAGCGCACCCGGCCAGAAGCGAGCCGCCAGCTTTTCGGCGGCCGAGTCGAATTTCGCCACGGCCCGCGCCTGGGAGAGGCTCCCTACGAAAACGGGGAGAGGCTTTGCAGGATCCCGGCCCTTTATCTCGAATACCCTTGCAAGTCCGGCTACGGACTCCGCTGCTGCGCATAGGGCGTAAAGCGTGTCCGTTGGAAGGACGGCCACCCCGCCGTCCAACAACAGCTCTGCGAGGCTCTCCACCAAAGCTGGATCCGGGGGGTCGGTAAGGGTTTCGAACCTGGGCGAAACCCGATTACTCACGAAACTGCTCCTTTCTTGAGCGCTCTGAATATTCTGGGCACGCCTGCCAGGTCCGGCACCGGGTCGAGCACTTCCATGCCGGTGCGGGAAAGCCAGTCCACCATCTTGTCGTCTGCCAGCAGCTCGTCTGCCTGACCGTCACCAAGCTCGAGGGCCAGGAGCCCCCCGGGCGAGAGCAGGCGAGGTGCCTCTTTCAGGATGCGGCGCACGACCGAGAGGCCGTCGGGCCCACCGTCGAGTGCTCGTACCGGGTCGTGGCAAGAGACCTCGGGCATGAGGGAGTGGAGCTGGGCGGTAGGGACGTAAGGCGGATTCGAGAGCACCGCGTCGAAGGCGGACCCGGCTCTACGACCGCACGCCGATGTCAGATCCGCCCTCAGGAATACGACTCTTTCGGCGAGCCCGAGTCGCCTGGCATTCGAAGCAGCGCAGCGAAGCGCCTCCGCCGATACGTCGGTAGCCCACACCTTCGAGGCCGGGATCTCGTGCGCCACGGCCAGCGCGACACATCCCGAGCCGGTCCCGATATCGAGGACATTGAGGCCTCGGCGTGGGGCCACACAGCGGGCCCCCCGGGCGGACAACCGAGATTCCGGAAGGGGGCCACCGTCTTCCGGGCGGCTGGCTTGCGTCCTCAGGTGCTCCACTGCCACTTCCACGAGTACCTCGGTCTCGGGCCGGGGGATGAAAACCCCAGGCTGCACCGCAACCGTCAGCCCGCGAAAGCTCACGCTGCCGAGGAGCGACTGAAGAGGGATCCTGCTCGCCCGCTGGGCGACGAGGCGCCAGAACTCCTCGGCCAGATGGGAGTCCACCTCTTCGTGAAGGAACAAGGGGAGCCTCCCCCGGTCGGTGCCGATTACGTGGGCAGCAAGCTCCTCGGCGTCGTACCTGGGCGAAGCGACCCCGGCGCGGAGCAGTCGAGAAGACGCGTATTGAACAGCCTCAGCCCAGCGTGAAGAGCCAGCGCCGTCGACAGGCCGGGTGAGCGTCTTGCCCTCCGGGCTGGTAGGAGAGACTCGCTGGGTTCCGGATGCAGTTCTCATCCGCCTGATGCCAGCAGTTCTGCCTGCTCTCGCTCCAGCAATGCGTCGATGAACGGGTCCAGCTCGCCCGCCAGCACGCCCTCCACGTCATAGACGCTCAGCCCGATTCGGTGGTCGGTGACCCGGTTTTGAGGAAAGTTGTAGGTGCGGACCTTTTCGGACCTGTCGCCGCTCCTGATCTGTGAGCGCCGCGTCTGGGCGGTCTCTTCCGCTCGCCGGCGGCGCTCCAAGTCCAGCAACCTGGAGCGCAAGATACGCATCGCCTTCTCGCGGTTCTGGATCTGACTTTTTTCGTCCTGGCAGCTCACGACGAGACCGGACGGGAGATGCGTTATGCGCACGGCGGAGTCCGTGGTGTTCACCGACTGCCCGCCCGGTCCGGACGATCTGAAGACGTCGACCCGTATGTCCCTGGGGTCGATCTTCACGTCGACCTCCTCGGCCTCGGGTAGGACGGCCACGGTAGCCGTCGAAGTGTGGATGCGCCCCGAGGACTCGGTGACCGGGACCCGCTGGACCCTGTGGGTGCCGGCTTCGTGCTTGAGGCGGCCATACGCGCCGGCGCCCTTGACTGCGAAGGTCACCTCGTTGTACCCCCCCATCTCGCTGGGGGAAGACGAGAGGATCTCGGTCGACCATCCCCTGGATTCGGCGTAGCGCTCGTACATCCGTAGCAAGTCGCCGGCGAAGAGCTTGGCCTCGTCGCCGCCAGCCGCGCCCCTTATCTCGACGATCACTCCACGCTCGTCGTCTTCGTCGCGGGGGAGGAGATGCTTCCTCAGCTCATCTTCCAGGGAATGGAGCTCTCGTTCGCGCTCGGCAATTTCTCCCTTGAGGAGTTCGCGGGCTTCCGGGTCCTCTTCGGCGGCGAGCATCTCTCGAGCGGTCTCGATGTCCTGGGCGACCCTGCGATACCTGCTGTAGGCCTCGACGATTGGCTGCAGCTCGGCGTGCTTGCGGGCGGCCTCGGCGAACTGCTTGCGATCCCTTGCGAAGTCGGGTGAGGCGAGCAGGCGTTCCAGCTCGCCATGACGCTTTTGGATTTCTTCGAGACGGTCGAAAAGTTCCATCGAGGTCACGAGCCGTGGTGAGTGGGGGTCAAAATCCTTGCCCCGGAGTGAATCGACCCAGTTTACGAACGCGGTCCAGCGAGCAGTTCTTCCAAATACAGCGACCCCTTTTCCTCGTACGGTGGTGAGTGGGGGGCCAGAACGGCCGCGACAAAGGAAAGACTCGGCGGGCACCGCAGGCGACTCTCGCCCTCACGGGAAGGGGTCGGTGGCGCATAATCCGGGCATGGTGCCGACCACTTCTCCTGAGCGTTGTCTCAAGTGCCGGCCGGCGTATCGCTATCAGGCCGCCCGGGAGCTGGGTTCTCTTCTTTCGAGTGGGTCTTGAACGCGGCACCGTGGCAAACGTCCGAGGAGGTTATCAGGGTATGGGCGAGCGTGGATCGCCGACCGGGTCGCCGGATCAACTTTTTTACGAGAAGGAGGTCGAGCGGCTTTTGCCGGAAGCCGCGTGCGCGCTTACGGCAGGGGCGGACCTGTGGCACACCAGGCCCGAGGAGAGCATCTCGCTCCCCTCGTTGCGGATGACGGACGGCCCCAACGGGGCGAGGGGAGAGATATTCGGCACTTCCAGGGCAGCGTGCTTCCCATGTGGGGCCGCTCAGGCGGCCACCTGGGATCCGGACCTCGTCTACAGAATCGGCAAGGCGTTGGCCCACGAGGCAAGGACGAAGAGAGCCGGCGTCCTGCTGGCTCCGACGGTCAACCTCCAGCGATCGCCCGTGGGGGGGAGGAACTTCGAGTGCTTTTCCGAGGACCCCTTCCTCTCGGCGGTCATGGCGGTGGCCTTCGTCGAGGGCGTGCAGTCCGAAGGTGTGGCGGCCTGCGTCAAGCACCTGGTGTGCAACGAGTACGAGACGAGCAGGTACACTGCCAGTTCCGTCGTCGACGAGCGAACCCTGCGAGAGGTCTACCTCTTGCCCTTCGAGGCGGCCGTGAAGGCTGCAGGGGTGCGCTCGGTGATGGCAGCCTACAACCGGCTCAATGGCGTCTACTGCACCGAGCATCGGAAGCTCCTCACAAACGTCTTGCGGGAAGACTGGGACTTCTCCGGAGTGGTCATCTCGGACTGGGGAGCGGTCCACAACGGGCCTGCGGCACTGCGGGCAGGGTGCGACCTTGAAATGCCCGGCCCGGGGCGCCACATGGGCCCGGCGCTCGTCCCGGCGCTGTCTGCAGGTCGGGTCGAGAAGAAGGCAGTCGAGAATGCGGCGGCACGGGTGGTCGGCCTGGTCCGAAGCGTCCAGGAGTCGGGCGCCCCCATGGCCGCTCCGGGTGACCCCGAGGAGAGCGTGGACGACCCGACTCGTAGGGCTCTGGCCCGGGAGGCGGCGGCCAAGTCGATCATCCTCCTTGCGAACGACGGGATTCTGCCACTCCGTGAGGGATCCTTCCGGCGACTAGCCGTCGTGGGGCACCACGCCCAGGAGCCGGCGATCCAGGGCGGCGGCAGTTCGCAGGTCAGACCGCACCCCGTCTCGACGCCCCTGCAGGCGCTCGAAGAGGCGCTAGGGTCCGCTGTAGAGGTCCGATACGCAAGAGGGTGGAAACCGCGCCGTCAGCTTCCCTCAGCGGACCCGTCGCTCTTTCAGTCTCTGGACGAGCAGGGCTCAAGGTTCGTCCTCGAATACTTCGACACCCCGGAGCCTCAAGGAATGCCGGTCCAGTCCGAGCGAGTCCGCCACGTCTCCGTGGCCTGGGCAGGTGTTCCCGAGGGACTCCCTCCGGACCGGCCCTTCTCGGCAAGGTGGAGCGGAACCCTGGTAGCCCCCTCGGCAGGCGAGTACGAGTTCGAGGTCGCAGCGGGCGGGCGGAGTCGGATCTTTCTCGACGACGAACTGCTGGTGGACAACTGGACTGCCCCACGAGCCGGAGGGTCGATCCTGGGCGTCGCCTCCCGCCCGCGCCGCTCGAAGGCCGTCCTGGAGTCGGGCCGATCCTACCGACTGGTCGTCGAATTCGGGAGGGATCCCTCGTTCGAGGAGTGGGTTCCTTTGCAGTCTCCGGTGACGGTCGTCCACCTTGGGATCGAGAAGTCGGTCTCTCACCCCGGTCTCGGGGAGGCGGTGGACGCGGCAGCCTGGGCAGACGTGGCGCTGGTCTTCTGCGGTACCGGTCCCGAATGGGAGAGCGAGGGCTTCGACCGTGACTCGATGCAGTTGCCCGACGGCCAGGACGAGCTGGTGGAGGCGGTCGCTGCGGCCTGCAGGCGGACCGTGGCTGTCGTCAACGTCGGCTCGGCGGTCGAGATGCCCTGGGCCGACAGGGTGTCGGCCGTCCTCATGGCACTATTCCCGGGGGAGGAATACGGCAACGCTCTGGCAGACGTGCTTCTGGGGAGGGTTCCGGCAGGTGGGAAGTTGCCCTTCAGTATCCCGAAGCGACTGCAAGACTGTTCCGCCTTTCCCGACATCTTCCCGGAGGCGGGATCAGTCTTTTACTCAGACAGGGTTTTCGTAGGCTACCGTCATTTCGACTCTCGAGCGGTCGAGCCCGCGTTCTGTTTCGGCCACGGGCTGAGCTACGGGAAGGTCGAACTCGTCGAGGCCCGCGTCTACCCGGCGGACCAGGTCTCGCTTCCAGGTATCGAGGGTGCGAGGTGGGAGTCGAGAACCCTGTTCGGCCCACCTGTAGCCTTGGTAGAGGCCGAGCTCGAGAACCGAGGGGAGCACAGGGCTTCGGAGGTCTTACAGGTCTACGTCAGAGATACCGACCCACCGCTGCCGAGACCGTACAAGGAGCTCAAGGGGTTCGCCAGGATCGAACTTGACCCGGGTGAGTCGGCCTCGGTGCGAGTCGCTCTCGACCGTCGCGCGTTCGAGTTCTACGACGTCTCCAAGGGACGCTTTTCAACAGGCTCGCGTGACCATGAGATCCTGGTGGGGTTCTCGAGCAGGGACATCCGAGCGAGGCTGCCATTCCGCCTCCACTGAGGGGTCGCCGGGTGATGAGGGGTCCGGATTCCGCGGCCAGCTGTCCCGGTTCGTCCGGATGCGGACCGTTGCAGGATAGCTGCAGAGCTGGAGAGGAGCGAGCTGGGGAGAGATCCCTATTCCGAAACGCCTTCTGTGGAATCTTCGCAAGCCTGGGTCAGCAGAGCTTTCAGGCTCGCCACGGCCACCTCTACCTGGGAGGCGTCGGGTGTCCTGGTCGTGATCGCTTGCAGTGCCAGCCCTGGCGCCATGAGGACCCGTCCTACCAGGCGCCGTCTGTGCGTCCAGCCCAGCCTGATCGCCTCGTAGGAGATCCCTGCTACCACTGGCAATAGCACCACCCTGGCCACAAGCTGGGCGCCAAGCGGTAGCGAGCCCCGCACTACCGCGAAGACAGCTATTGCGACGACCATCACGGTGAGCAGGAAGCTTGTACCACAGCGGGGGTGCCTGGTCGAATACCGCCCTATGGATTCCGGGACGAGGGACTCTCCCTCTTCGTAGGCAGCGATGGTCTGGTGTTCTGCGCCGTGATACTCGAAGACGCGCCTCACTTCTTCCAGTCGGGAGATCGAAACGATGTACCCGACGAGCACGGCGACACGGATCACCCCCTCGAAAGCGCTGCGGGCCAGAGCGGAGGAAGTGAGACGGGCGAGCAGGGTGTGCGAGATCAGGGCGGGGACTATGACGAACAGGGTCACGGCGATGGCGACTGCCCCCAGCACCGACACGACTCCGCTTCCGGAATCGGGGCTCGAGGCGTCGGACCTTCCGGCTTCCCGAGGGGATGAGCTCTTCTCGGGGAGGGAGGTGAATACGTCTGCAGACCACGACAGGGCACGAAAGCCCACCACCATGGACTCGACCAGTACGACAGCGCCCCGCACGAAGGGGAGCCGAGCCCATCTGTGTTTCGAGGCGAAGGATGGCTGGCGCTCCACCCGCTTCCTCAGCCGGCCATCGGGAGCTCGAACGACGACCGCCCAGCCCGTGGGGTCTCGCATCATCACGCCCTCGATGACCGCCTGTCCGCCGACACGAGGCTCCTCACGCTGTGCCTGCGTCTCCAGACAGGTGAGAGCTCTGGCAAGGGCGTGGCCCAGCATGGCGCAGCGTGCCGACCTCGTCCTGGGGCGGGAGCTAGGTGCCCCTTGCCTCCTTTTGCTTCTGGATCTGCTTCTGCAGTCTGGACGTCTTGGCGGCCTGTCGCCTGAAGCGTTCGACTCGCCCTCCCGTATCCACCAGCTTTTGCTTGCCGGTATAGAAGGGATGACACTCCGAACAGAGCTCGACGTGAATCTCGGCGACGGTGGACCGTGTCTGGAAGCGGTTCCCACACGAACAGACCACCGTGGCGACCACGTACTCCGGGTGGATGCCTTCCTTCATCGCTCTCTTGACCTCTCCTCGTCAGCCAATTCCGCCAGAATTAGGCCGGCCTGCCCGAAACTGTGAGATTCCTCCGGTGCTCTGCGAGCTACGGGCCGACACAGCCCGCAGCGGGCACTGTAGGCCTGAACCCCCCGTCACGCAGCGGGAAGAGTCGACCTGGCGATTTCTGCCAGAAACTCCGCATTCGACGACGTCGACTTGATCTTGTCGATCAGCAACTCGATTGCAGCGCTCGGTTCCAGCCCGGCGAGCACCCTTCTCAGCTTCCACACCTGGGCCAGTTCGTTCTTGTCGAAGAGGAGCTCCTCGTGGCGGGTGCCCGAGCCCTCGATGTCGATGGCGGGGAAGATGCGCTTGTCGGCGAGCTTCCTGTCGAGCCTGAGCTCCATGTTGCCGGTGCCCTTGAACTCTTCGAAGATGACTTCGTCCATTTTCGAGCCGGTTTCGATCAGGGCCGTTGCAAGGATCGTGAGGGAGCCCCCCTCCTCGATGTTGCGTGCGGCGCCGAAGAATTTCTTGGGAGGGTACAGTGCGGTGGAGTCGACCCCTCCCGACAGCACCCGGCCTGAAGCTGGCGTGGCAAGGTTGTATGCCCTTGCAAGGCGGGTGATGCCGTCGAGGATGATGACCACATCACGACCCCCCTCCACCAGTCGCTTGGCGCGCTCCAGTGCCAGCTCGGCCACCTGGGTGTGCTCCTCGACGGGCCGGTCGAAGGTGGAGGCGACCACTTCTCCGTCGACCGATCTGACCATGTCGGTGACCTCTTCGGGCCTCTCGTCCACCAAGAGGACCATCAGGTATACCTCGGGATTGTTGGTCGTGATCGACTGCGCGATCTGCTTCATGATCGTGGTCTTGCCGGCTTTCGGGGGAGAGACGATCAACCCCCTCTGGCCCTTGCCGATCGGCGCCACGAGGTCGATGATGCGCTGGGTGATGTCGTTCTTGGAGTTCTTGAGCTCCAAGGCAAGCCTTTCGGAAGGGAACAAGGGTGTCAGGTCTTCGAAGCGGGGGCGCTCACGCGCTGCTTCGGGGTCTCCGTCGTTGATGGCGTCTATCCGGAGCAGCGCCGGGTATTTTTCTGCATCCTTGGGAGGCCTCACAGCCCCCCTCACGTGGTCGCCTTTTCTCAGCTGGAATCTTCGGATCTGGCTGAGCGAGACGTAAACGTCCTTGTCTCCCGGCAGGTAACCGGTCGTCCGCAAGAAGCCATAGCCTTCAGGCAGTATGTCCAGAATCCCGGTCACCTCGGCCGAAGGCTCGTCCCTGGACTCGCGCTGGCCACCACGGTCTTGCACTCTCCTCTGGCGCCCTCCTCTGGACCTCCGGGACGCCTGGGTCTGCCGGCCGGACTGCGACTCTTGTGGCTCCCCGATGGATACGCCCCCTCCGAGCCCCTCGCCTGCCGCGGATTCCTGTCCTGGCTCCAGCTCCTGGGACTTCTCGACGGTCGCTTCTTCAGCGGGGGGTTGCGTGCTGTCCTGCGGACTTTCGGACCGGTCGGCGAGTTCTTCTTCGACGATGTCGGTTTCGATTCGAGCCATGAGTGATTCCCCTCGTAGGTGGATTGGGGCGCCCTCGGCTCCGCTCTAGCTGAAACCGCTGACGATGCCGAGGGATCTCGATACGGATATGGAGACCGTCACGCTCCGGTGACGGCTCTTTGATACTTCTCCCAGTCTTGCAGGAACCTCTCCGCGCCGATGTCGGTCAGGGGGTGCCGGAACATCTTCTTGAAGACTTCGAGCGGCATGGTGGCGATGTCTGCGCCGATCCTGGCAGCTTCCGTGACGTGGAGAGGGTGCCTGAGACTGGCTGCGAGGACCTTCGTAGTATAACCCTGGGCTGCGTAAATCTCCACAATTTCGGCGAGGACGTCCATGCCGTGCCAGCCTATGTCGTCCACCCGGCCCAGGAATGGGCTGCAGAAGTAGGCTCCGGCCTCGGCGGCCAGGATGGCCTGATTGGGGGAGAAGACGAGCGTCATGTTGACGTTGATGCCTTCCGCAGAAGCCCTCGCGCAGGCGGCAACTCCTTCCTCCCCCATGGGCATCTTCACGACGACATTGTCCGCAATCTCGGCGAGTGACCGGGCTTCCTCTAGCATCTCGTCGCGGGTCTTGCCGACGCACTCGGCGGAGACGGGACCGGAGACGATGGAGCAGATCTCCTTGATCATCGCCCGGAACTCCAACTTCTCCCTCGAAGCCAGAGTCGGGTTGGTCGTCACGCCTGACAAGACTCCCGTCGAGGCCGCCTCCTTGATCTCGTCGATGCTGGCAGTGTCCAGGAACAACTTCATCTCGACCTCCTGGAGTCTAAGGGAAGATCATCACGGCCCTGCTGTTTCCTCGACCGGTCGGGCCGGGCTCTCGGTCGAAGACTCCCTCTGCAGGGTCCAGGTCGTCGGCTCGTCAAGTCCGGCTGAGACCCCCGGGCTCGATGCCAGCTTCTCGGCTACTTCGGTGACCTTCTCGAGGATGAGGTCCATGCACGCCGTGACCGTGTTCTCCACATCATAACTCTCGATGACGGCCACTCCCGTCCTGAGTGCCAGGTTCCGGATGTAGCGCTGGATCTTCCTGATGTTGGAGAAGTGGCGAAGGTAGTGCTCTGCAGGCCGTCTCCCGCCTTCCCTCGAACGGAAGGCGAAGTGGCTGCGGTGAAGCCGTTCGCTTTCGATGGCGATGACCATGTGGGCGGTCACCGCCTCTTCGGACGTCGGAACATCGACGAAGCCGGGGCAGCAGTGCGCTCCCTCGATTATCACGTCGGTCTTCTCGACGATGGCCCTCCTGATCAACGCGTTGATGCCGACTGCGACGACTTGTACCTGCTCCCTGAAGCCTATGATCGCCTTGTCGGCGGCGCGAGGTAGTGGTTGGGTTATCGAGGCCTCGGCGGTGAAGCTGGAGGTGTGCAGGGTCGGCATCAGGTCTTCGGTCAGCATTCCCCGCATGACCTCCCTGATGGCGTCGGTGGGGATGACTCGGGTGATGCCCAGCCTCGAGGCTAGCTGCGAGGCGACCGTCGACTTGCCTACCCCGGTCGCTCCGCCGATCAGGATGACGAGCGGCCTGTCGAGCCTCCCTACCGACTTCCACCGCTTGTAGTTCTGGGCGTAGTGGGAACCGGCAAGTTCTTCCAGCGTCTCGGATATGACGCGCTCGAGCTCGTCGGCGGCGACCCTCGTGATCCCCGATTTCAGCAGTCGCTCTTGGACGGCCTCGGCCACGGCGTAGGCCTTGTCGGGCGCCAGCCCGCTCCCCATGATCGACGTCGCGGTCAGCCCCCGGGAGTATGGGAGCTCGTTGCCGGGAGCCGTCACTACCTTGAGGGTGGGAGTTCGTTCGGAAGTCATCTGTCAGCGCGAGCCCTCGAACCTTTCTTCGGCCAGTTCTGCGAGCCTGTGAACCATGTAATCGAAACGAGGCTCCCTTTCGAGCGGGCACGGCCTGTTTTCGACGAAGACGACCTCGACGCCGGCTTCGATCGCGAGCCGGGCAGCCAAGTCCACTCCGGCGGCCTTGAGCTCGGTCAAGAGGACCTCCGCTCGGGGGAGTAGCTCTTCCAGCTCCGGCCGGAGCGCTTCCCTGCGCGACAGATTAGTCGAGGCACCGACGACCTCCACTCCGAACCTGCGGGCAAGGCTCTCTTCGAGGTCGGGGAGTGCGGCCGGGGCGGCGGTGGTGGCCAGGGCAACTCGCTTGCCCCGGATGGGCCGGGACGGTTCCAGCTCGAATCGCGTGTGCACGACCGTCACCGCGGGGTTGACCGAGCGCAGACTGCTTGCGTGCTCGTCCAGGCTCTCGGGTTCGGCTTCCGGTGGGCACATGGTCACCACTACGGCGTCCGCGACGAGTAGCTTGTACAGGCCCAATCCTTCGAAGGGGTCGACCCCCTCACTTCCGGCCTGCGTGGAGGGCCAGGGCGTTACCGTCACGGTCGCGTGCGCCTCGACCGGCGGTATCGAGGTCCCGCTCCCCTCCAGCAAGATCATGCGGGCGCCAGCTTCTTGCGCCTTCTCTTGCGCCAGGCAGACCGCGTCCTCGACGACATTCGGTCCGGCCTCTCCCAATAACCCGCCTCCGCATCGCCACGCGCCTACCGAAGCCAGGCCCGTGAAGAAGGCGTCTTCTATGTAGTCGGAGGCGGCGTGCAGCCCGTCGTTTGCCAGCTGCACTAGAGCAGTGGGGTCGTCGGGCACCCCGCCGGGCGGAATGTATACCGGCTCCTTGGGTCCTCCCCGCCCCATGGTGACGACGACAGGCGGAACTCCCATCCTCGCCAGGACCCTTGCAATCTCGGCACAGACAGCAGTCTTGCCGGTCCGCTTGCCCGTACCCACCACCGCCACGGTAGGAAGTAGCGTCACTTTAGAGCGGGTAGGAGGCGCGAAGCTGTAGCCGGGGCCCCAGTAGGCGACGCCCCTGGCGGCAGCACGGGCGACGAGTTCCTCACGTCTCCGCTGGGTAAGGACTGGGTCGTCGGAGAGGTCGACGACCTCGTCGGGGCTGAACGCCTCCAGCGCTCGTTCGAGGGCCGAGGCGGGGTCGGTGTCGTGGACCAGGGGAAGTGCGACGGGGTAGCACTCGGGGTCTGCCTTCTCGGTCCCCCCGAGGAAGACGAGTGCTACTACCTCGGCTCCCGAAGACGACAGCCGGTCGAGGGCGGACTGGACGACCGAAGGGGAGTGCTCGCCATCTACCAGGAGGACGCTGCGTCTTGGCATTAGACCGATTGGGTCTCGAAGAGGCGGGCCAGCAGCGTGTGACCTTCGATGGCCTCGACTCGAGAGACGATGCGTTCGGAAAAGGTCGGTTCCCGGTCGGAGTCAACGCCGCTGCCAGAAGGGTTCCCTGAATCGAGGCGAGAGTCGAAGATCAGGTACGGGACCGGGTCGGCCACGTGGGTCTTCAGCCGGACCGGCGTGGGGTGGTCGGGAACCACCAGGACCCGGTACTGCTCCTCTTCGAGGGCTTGCTGTAGAGTGCCCACGACCTTCTCGTCGATTGCCTCGAAAGCCTCTATCTTCCTGGAGACATCTCCCTCGTGCCCTGCCTCGTCGGTCGCCTCGATGTGGACCAGGCAGAACGGGTGCCTCTGGAGGGCTCTCGCAGCGTACTCGGCCTTGGCACGGTAGTCGGTGTCGTAGTAACCGGTAGCACCCGGAACCTCGATGACTTCCAGTCCGGTTAGGACGCCGAGTCCCCGGACGAGGTCTACAGCAGTAATGAGCCCTCCCGACATCCGGTACCGGTCGGCGAAGGTCACGACCTTGGGGGTCTTGCCTTGGCCCCAGAGCCAGATCTGGGTCGCGGGCCTCTGACCCTTCGCGATCCGAGCCAGGTTGACGGGGTGGTCTGAGAGCACTTCTCTGGAGCGCTGCATGAGCTCGATCAGGGCCGTGGCCGAAGGCCCTTCCGGCAAGACCAGCGCCTTGTCGGTCAGGTCGTGGGGAGGCGTACAAGAGACATCGGCGAACTCGTCCGGGAGGACACAAATGTTCCGATAGCTCACTCCCGCGTAGAACCTGGCCGGACCCGAAGCAGCTTCGTTCAATGTTGCGACGAGCTGTCGGGCCTCCTCGCTGGTTATGTGCCCGGCGGAGAAGTCCACCATCGTGTCGTCTTCGACCGTCACGAAGTTGCAGCGGAAGGCGACCTCGTTCTCGGCGAGTTCGATCCCCATGGCCGCTGCCTCTATGGGGGCCCGTCCGGTGTAAAAGCGTCTGGGATCCAGACCGGCAATCGACATGATCGCTACGTCGCTGCCGGGCGGGTATCCCGGAGGGACATTCAGCGCTGCTCCGATCTCCGCAGCGCCTCTTACCCACCGGTCCAGATTGGGCGTGTGGGCCGCTTCCATCGGAGTCTTGCCCCCGAGCTCGTCTGAAGCCTCGTCGGCCAACCCATCCGGGATGATGCACAGGTACTTCAACGCATTCCTCCTCGTGACCGGAGATCTGCCAGACGCCGGGTCCGGATCGAGCCGATGTGGTCGAGCATGCAGGCGCTCCCCGGAAGACCGGGCCAGGACCCCTCAGAGACCCAGGGCCTCGACGACTTGGTCCGGTTCGGGCTCGAGGCTCCTGACTCGCGCAGATTCGGCAATGGCTCGGTCAGGGTCCTTGAGTCCCGAGCCCGTCAGTATGCAGACGACCACCTTGCCTCTCTCTATGTTCCCTCGCTCAGCCCGCTGGAGGAGACCGGCGACGGCAGCCGCTGATGCAGGCTCGCAGAACACCCCCTCGGTGTCGGCCAGCAGCCGGTAGGCTGCAAGGATTTCCTCGTCGGTCACCGCCCAGAAGCCTCCCTTGGACTGGCGAGCTGCCTCGACGGCAGTGGCCCAGGACGCGGGATTACCTATACGGATGGCTGTGGCAACGGTCTCCGGGTTCTCGACGGGCGAGCCGATCACGAGCGGGGCCGCGCCCGCCGCCTGGAAGCCGTACATCTTGGGACGTCGCCTGGCTTTCCCTGCTTTTCCGTACTCCAGGTACCCCTTCCAGTACGCCGAGATGTTGCCGGCGTTTCCTACGGGAATGCACTGGAAGTCCGGCGCGTCGCCCAGGTAGTCGCACACCTCGAAGGCACCGGTCTTCTGCCCTTCAATGCGGTAAGGGTTGATGGAGTTGACCAGCGTTACCGGGTACTCGTCGGCAATCTTCTTGGCGATCTTCAGTGCGGCGTCGAAATTCCCCTTGATCGCCAGGACCTTCGAGCCGTGGATCAGGGCCTGGGCGAGCTTGCCCAGCGCTATCTTTCCGGCGGGGATGAGCACCGCAGAGCTCATGCCGGCCCGGGCAGCATAGGCCGCGGCCGACGCCGATGTGTTGCCGGTGCTGGCACAGATCACGGCCTTGGAGCCCTCCTCGGCCGCCTTGGAAATGGCCATGGTCATTCCCCGATCCTTGAACGAGCCCGTGGGGTTGGCTCCTTCCAGCTTCAGGAAGACCTCGGCCGAGACGATGCTCGACAGCTTGGGCGCATAGGTCAGAGGCGTGTTGCCCTCGTTGAGCGTGACCACGGGAGTGTCCTCGGTCACGGGAAGGAATTCCCGGTAGGCGTCGATCACCCCTTTCCAGGGGCGGCTCGTCATCCCCCCTCCTCGTCCTCGACGCGCAGGACGGAGACGATTCGCGAGACGACGTCCAGCTTGCGGACGTCGTGAAGGGTGGCCTGGAAATCTCGTTCCCTTGCGGTGTGGGTGACGATGACGAGCTGCGCCGTTTCGCCGTGGCCCTCCTGCCATACCGAGGCGATCGAGACCCCGTGTGCCCCGAAGCACGAGGCGATCTTGGCAAGCACGCCGGGGCGGTCCGCCACCTCCAGTAACAAGTAGTACTGGGTGGTGATCTCGTCGAAGCTCTTGACGGGCAGCGCCCTGGTCGAGTGGAGGGAAGACGGCTCACCTCCGAAGCGCAGGTGGCGCGCAGCTTCCAGGATGTCCGCAATGATGCTGGTGGCGGTCGGGCCCCCACCTGCGCCCCGGCCGAAGAACATGAGCTGCCCTGCGCTTTCGGTCTCGACGAAGACGGCGTTGAAGGAATCGCGCACCGAGGCCAGCGGGTGACCCTTCGGAATCATCGCGGGGTGGACTCGAGCTTCCACCTCGCCGTCACGGAGCTGGGCGATCGCTACCAGCTTGATGACGTAGCCGAGCCTGTCGGCGAACTCGATGTCGGACGTGGTGATGCCGGTAATGCCTTCCCTGTAGACATCGCCTTGAGTGAGCCGGGTGTCGAAGGCCATGCTGGCCAGGATCGCGGTCTTGGCTGCTGCGTCGTAACCCTCGACGTCGGCAGTAGGATCGCGTTCCGCATAGCCGAGTTCCTGGGCTTCGGCCAGAGCGTCGTGGAGCGAGATCCCCTCCTCGGCCATCTTGGTAAGGACGTAGTTGGTCGTTCCGTTCAGTATCCCGACCACCCGGGCGATCTGCTCTCCTGCGAGGCTGTCGCGCAGCGGTCTTATGATGGGGATGCCGCCCCCCACTGCAGCTTCGAAGAGGAGATCCTTCCCGGCAGCCGCGGCAGCTTCGAAGAGTTCTGGGCCCAGAGTGGAGATGAGTTCCTTGTTGGCCGTCACCACGGGCTTGCCGGCTTCGAAAGCCTGAAGGATCAAGGTCCTAGCCGGCTCGATCCCCCCTATCACCTCCACGACGACGTCGATGTCGGGATCCGTCACCACTGCCGTGGCGTCGGTCGTGAAGCGCGACCTGGGCACGTTGCAGTCCCTGTCCTTCGCGAGGCTTCGCACGCCGACGGTGGCGACCTCCAGCTTGAGACCGGTCCTCCGGGCGATCGAGTCCCGGTTTGCCTCGAGTTGACGGCAGACCGCCGAACCGACGATGCCGCAGCCCAGGATCCCGACGCGGACTGTCCCGCGGGCGACGTCGTCGCCACCGCTCATCCGTTTTTCTGCCCTTCGTGGTCTGCTACGCGGACGTCGCTCTGGAACCCCACCTTCTTGTGTGTCCCGTCGCAGAAAGGCTTGTTCTCCGAGTGGCCGCACCGGCACAGCCAGAACTTCTCTTCGACTTCGAAGCGGTTGCCTTCCGAGTCGAGCAGCACGGCTGGACCTTCTACGAAGTATGACCCGTTCCGCCTCACGTGGATCTTGACCTGAGGGGCCTCGCTGGTTTCGGCATTGTTCATCTCGTAGCCTCCTCGATCCGTATTGCGTCACCGATCGCGCACGGCCTGCTCCTGAGCCGTCGGGAATCGGGCTCCCGACGTCGGGCCGGATCCTCGCACGCACATACCGGCGCGGGAGGAGCCGTCACCGCTGCAGGCGGAGAAGGTCTTCGGGAGTTTCCCCCTTTACCACTATTTCGGCTTCCCCCTCCTTCACGAAAACAACGGGCGGTCTTGGCTGCCCGTTATAATTGCTCGACATCGACCAACCGTAGGCACCGGTTGCCGGCACCGCCACGACATCTCCCACGTCGAGGGATGCGGGCAGCAGCGCGGCTTCCACCAACACATCTCCAGACTCGCAGTGCTTGCCGACAAGGCAAACCTGGCTGGTGTGGTCTTCGTCGAGCCTGGAGGCAGCCAGTGTCGCGTAAGTTGCACCGTAAAGCATCGGCCTCAGGTTGTCCGACATCCCCCCGTCGACCGCTACGTATGTCTTGCCCGACGGGGCAGTCTTGACTGACTGGACGCTGTACAGGGTAAGTCCAGCGTTGGCAACCAGGGAGCGACCGGGCTCGACCACGACACGAGGTACGGGGAGGTCTCTGGCGCTGCACTCCTCCCTTACGGCTTCCTTGACGACGGCAGCGTAATCCTCGATGGACGGCGGGCCGTCGTCCGGCAGGTAGGCGGCGCCGAGACCTCCACCCAGGTCGAGCTCCCGCAAGACCACGGCGTACTTCCGCCTGATTCGATCGGCAAACCCCACGGCCAGCCTTGCCGCCTCCGCAAAAGGCTCGAGGTCGAGGATCTGCGAACCGATGTGGAGGTGGATACCGACCAGGTCCAGAGCCTCCGAGGCGAGCACTTCCTTCACGGCGGCCTCTGCCGAGCCGTCAGAGAGGTAGAACCCGAACTTGGACTCCTCGTGACCGGTCTTTATGAACTCGTGCGTATGGGCTTCGATTCCAGGGGTGATGCGTACGAGGACCTGCTGTGGGCGCCGGACTCCTCCAGCGGCAACGGCCTCCTCGATTCGAGCAATTTCCGTGAAGTTGTCAACGACGAAGCGCCCGACGCCGACCCCGATTCCGGAAGCAATCTCCTGGGGGGTCTTTGCATTGCCGTGGTAGTAGATCTTCTCCGGATTCACTCCGGCTCGGAGAGCAGCGCTGAGCTCACCCGGACCGGCCACGTCCAGGCCCAGCCCGAGCCGTGCAGCGATGCGGCACATCGCGACCGAGGGAAAGGCCTTCGACGCGTACACCACCAGCCCCGGCGGGTCGATACCGGTGGAAAATGCCTCGACGTACCTCCTGCACCGGTCCTCTATCTGGGCGGAATCGTAGACGTAAAGCGGCGTGCCGAACTCGTAAGCGAGCGAGACCATGTCGACGCCGCCGACCACGAGGTGCCCCTCCGGGCTCTTGCCCGCAGAGTCGGGCAGTGTCGGTCTCAGCGACGAGAACGCGTCCAACTTCGTCTCCTTTGGAGCGTGGCGGCCTGTGCAGCGGCCGGACTCGTGTTCCGCTCGGTGGCCGCGGCGCCGTGACGGCCGACCCTGAGCTGGGGTGAGTGGTACCCCAGCGCAGCTAATCTTTGTCTGGCGAGGCCGGGAAGGCGGGGAGCTTTTCCATTCTCTCGGGCGCGGTTACGCCCAAAATCGACAGGCAGTTGGCAATGGCCTGCCCGCACGCACCCACCAGAGCAAGCCTAGCCGAGACTAGTTCTGGGGTTTCGGCCTGCAGGACCCTGCGGCTCTGGTAGAAGGCGTGGAACTCTGCCGAGAGCTCCCTCGCCCAGGCGGTCAGCTTGTGAGGCGCTCGGAGTGCTGCTGCCTCTCGGATGACGTACGGGTACTCTTCCAGCCTCTTGAGGACGACGACCTCTTCGGTAGTCTCGAGGGGCCCCTCCCTCGCTGCTTCAGGGTCGGGAGACCCGAGACCCATCTCTGCGGCCTTGCGCAGGATCGAGCAGATCCTGGCATGAGCGTACTGCACGTAGTACACGGGGTTTTCGAGCGACTGCGCCACGGCCTTCTCGACGTCGAGGTGGAGCGCCGTGTCGGGGCCCTGCATGAGGAAGTGGAAGCGCGCGGCATCCGCACCGATCTCGTCCACCAACTCCTCGAACGTGTAGAGGTCGCCCGACCGCTTGGACATGCGGACCGGCTCTCCCGCCCTGGAGAGGCTTACCAGCTGACCCAGGATCACCTCCAGCCTGTCGTGCTCCACTCCGAGGGCCTCGAGTGCCATCTTCAGCTTCGGTACGTGGCCTGCGTGGTCTGCTCCCCAGATGTTCACGTACCGGTCGAAGCCTCTCTCGAACTTCTCGACGTGGTAGGCGATGTCGACGGCCAGGTAAGTGGGCTCCCCGTCGCTCTTCACGAGAACGCGGTCCTTCTCGTCTCCCAGCTTCGTGGAAAGAAACCATGTGGCCCCCTCCCGCTCCTCGACAAGATCCTTCTTGCGGAGCTCGGCGATCACCTGTTCCACCCGTCCCGAGGAGCGGACGCCTTTCTCGGAGGTCCAGACGTCGAAGACCACCCCGAGGCGTCCGAGCTGGACCTTGATCTCCTCGAGCATGCGCGCGGAGCCCCATTCCGCGCAGCGCCTGTCAAGCTCTTCTCGAGCGAGGTCTACCCACGAGTCGCCGACTTCGCCCACGAGCCGCTCGGCCAGGTCAGCGATGTAGGCGCCCTTGTACCCGTCTTCCGGAGCAACGGCATCCCGGCCGAGCAACGAGAGGTACTGCGCGGCAACTGTTTTTCCGAGGAGATCTATCTGGTTTCCGGCGTCGTTTACGTAGAACTCCCGGGTCACCTCGCAGCCGGCGGCCTCGAGGAGCTTGCCGAGAGAGTCCCCCCACGCAGCCCACCTGGCGTGGCCGAGGTGCATTGGTCCTGTCGGGTTTGCCGATACGAACTCGAGGTCTACTCTGGAAGCTGACCGAGGCTCGGCTTTCCCGTACGCAACACCCGACTCGAGCACCTCTGCTGCCACAGCCCCCCAGGCGTCAGGCCTTACCGTGAAGTTCAGGAATCCGGGACCTGCGACTTCGACCGAGTCCACCTCGGAGGGGAGGTCGAGGTGGTCGAGGAGCGCCTTGGCCAGGTCTCGAGGAGGCATGGAGGCCGCCTTGGCGTGCACCAGGGCAGCGTTGGTCGAGAAGTCTCCGTGGCTTTCGACCCTCGGACGCTCGACCCGAACGGGCAGCAGCTCACCGCCGGGCTTGTTAGGGTCCCCCGACCCGAGTACGCTGCCCAGTGCGGTCCGGATACGCTCTTCGAGTTCTTCGCGGAGATGGGGCACGGCCTGACGAGACTACCTTCGCCCGGCAGGTGGGAAGCCCCAATTTGAGACGACACGTCGCTGTCTACTAGGGGGTCGGTCGGGCCGCAAGCCCCTGCCCGGACTCTCCCTTTCCAGCCTCCCAGACGACCTTGTAGACATAGTCCGCTGCAAGGACCGCTGGCGCAGCCAGGAGCGCCACTGCCCAGCCAGGGAGAGGCGGAGCGGCGTGCCCCAGCAGTCTCGCCGTCGGTAATGGCGCTAGCAGGCCGAGCATGAGAATAAGCGAGACCGAGACTGCTGCTACCAGCGCTGGATTGGAAGCGAGCCCCAACTTCCAGGGAGGCGTGGTAGAGCTCCTGCAGGCGAGGGCGTTGGCCAACTGCCCGAAGACCACCGCAGCGAAGGCAGCTCCGGATGCTCTTGCCGTCAGGGCAGCGTCCGGTAGCCCTGATGCAAACGTCCAACCACCCCACCTCAGGACGCTGAAGAATGCGAGCATTTCGACCCCCGCTTCTGTTGCGCCCAGAGCGGCGAATGCCCTGAACAGTACGGAGGCCGAGGCCATGTGCTTCCGAGGAGGTGGGCGGCGCATCGTGTCCGGTGCGGGGTGCTCGACTCCCAGGGCAATCGCGGGAAGGGCGTCGGTCCCTATGTCGAGTGCGAGGATCTGGAGGACTCCTAGTGCGAGGGGGACTCGGGCTCCGGAGAGCGCCCACACCAGAAACGGGAAAAGTTGGGCGACGTTGTCGGTCAGGTGGAACGTCAAGAACTTCCGTATGTTCGAGAAGGTACTCCTGCCGAGTTCCACGGCCGCTACGACCGTGGCGAAGTTGTCGTCCAGCAGGACCACGTCGGCGGCTTCCCTGGCCACATCGGTCCCGGCTCTACCCATCGCGACGCCCACGTCCGCGGCGCTCAGTGCCGGCGCGTCGTTGACCCCGTCACCGGTCATCGCGACGACGTGCCCTCGGGAACGCAGCGCACGAGCAATCCGCAGTTTCTGCTCGGGCGAGACCCTCGCGAGGACGGCGCCGTCGACGTCCACCACCTCGCCGAGCTCGACCTCGTCTTCGGGAAGTTCGTCGCCGAGGTGCACCGGCGTGTTCTTCCCCGCCAGACCCACTTCGCGGGCGACTGCGAGGGCAGTCCTCGGGTGGTCACCGGTTACCATGACGACCCTTATTCCCGCCGACCTGCAGGAGGCGACCGCCTGTCTGGCCTCTTCTCTGGGAGGGTCTGCGATGCCGAAGACCCCCATGAGCTCGAGTTCCGACTCGATGGAATCTGGATTGGCCGTCATGTCCATCCCTGCAGCAGCCCGGCGTGCCACTGCGATGAGCCGCAGCCCTTTCTCTGCCATCAGTTCCGACGAGGCCCTCGCGGATTCGAGCTTCTGGCGAGGCTCGGAGCACCTCGGGATCACGGAGTCGGGGGCGCCCTTGGTGTAAAGGTATGTTTTCGTCGCGACTGACATCCTCCTCCTGGTCGCGTCGAACGGGTATCGCCTGATGGTCGGGTCCCGGCAGGCTTCGGCTTCCGGATCCACTCCCAGACGCCGTGCCGCCACCCACAGTGCGACTTCGGTCGGGTCGCCTTGAGGAATCCACTCGCCATCGCGCAATACCGCGAATCCGTCGGAACACCTGGCGCCGGCAAGCGCTGCGAGCCGTGCGGCCTCGAGCGCCTCGGCCGGCCCTTCCGCCACGCCCTCGGGGGAATATCCGGACCCGCGCAGATGCACGGTGCCTAGAGGCGTCCAGACCTGAGTCACGGACATACGGTTTTGGGTAAGTGTTCCCGTCTTGTCGGTACAGATCACCGTGGTCAGGCCGAGGGTTTCGACGGCCTCCAGTTCCCGGACCAGAGCATTCCTCTGCGCCATCCGGCCGGCTGCTATGGCCAGCGATAGCGTGATCGTCGGGAGCAGGCCTTCGGGCACCATCGCAACCGCCACGCCGACCGCGAATACGAAGGCGTCCACCAGGGGTCGCTTGAGGGCAACCGAGACCAAGAGGAACGCGGAGGCGACCGAGAGCGCTACGGTGGCGATTACCTTCACCAGCCGTTGGAGCTCTCGGGCTATGGGGGTGGGAGGCCTTCGGGGGGTGGCCGTCAGCTCGGTTATCTCTGCGAGCCTGGTGTTCTTACCAGTGGCCTTCACCACTCCCAGGGCCGTGCCGGCCAGGACGTACGTTCCGGCAAGGACCACCTGGTTGCGACCGGGCCGCTCCGGAACGGACTCGCCCGTGAAGGTGGAAACGTCGATCTCGACGTCATGGACTTCGACCAACTCCAGGTCCGCTGAGACCTTGTCGCCCGGTTGGAGGTCGACCAGGTCGCCCGGCACGAGCTCGCATGCCTCTACCGTCGTCCTGCGACCGTCTCGGATGACCGTCGCTCGCCTAGGGATGAGGTCTCTCAGGCGCTCGGCAGCTCTTCCCGCACGGTACTCCTGCACGAAGGCGAAGACAGCGTTGACGAGAACTATGACCACAATGGCCAGGCTGAGGGGAGGCACCCCCGCCATGGCCGCCAGGGCCGCGGCTGCCCACAGGAGCAGGGCGAAGAAGTGGGTAAGCTGCTCGACGGCGAGCTTCCAGGCGGGGATGGGCCGAGGCCTGGGAAGTGTGTTGGGACCGTAGTGCTGGAGCCTCAGCCTGGCTTCGTCCGTGGAGAGGCCTGACGCCGCGATCGGCTGTTCCGCAGCTTCGGGCTCGGGAGTCACCGGAGGCTATCGTGCAGCGGATCCGACCTCGGCGGTCACGTGGCGTCGGCGGGTATGCTCCAGCAGGAGTGCCCGGGGCCGCAGGCTCGCGCGGCACCGCGAGTGCCCAGGGCCGTCGGCACTGGGTAAGTTATAGTCCAGGCATCGGGGCGGGAATGACCCACTCAGCGGGAATGACCCACTCACAGGATTCGACCAGTACGACATCGAAAAAGGAGGCGTCATGGACTTCAACGATACCCCCGAGGAGGCGGCCTTCCGCCAGGAAGTCAGGGACTGGCTAGAAGCAAATGCCGAGCGCAAGACCGAAGAGGAGGAAGAGGGGGCGGCCGAACTCTTCGAGGAGCGCGACGAGGCCGAGATCCTGAGAGAAGCCCGCGCGTGGCAGAAGAAGAAGTACGACGCCGGATGGGCCGGGCTCCGGTGGCCGAAGGAGTATGGGGGCCGGGGGCTGGGCCCCATTCACGAGGTGATCTGGAACCAGGAGGTTCAGCGTTACAAGGCTCCGGAGAGCGTCTTTCTGATTGGGATAGGCATGGCCGGCCCGACGATCATCACCCACGGTACCGAGGAGCAAAAGAAGAAGTGGCTCCCGCCGATGCTAGAAGGCAAGGAAATCTGGTGCCAGCTCTTCTCCGAGCCGGCGGCGGGGTCGGATGCAGCCGGCATCACGACCAGAGCGGTTCTCGACGGAGACGAGCTGGTAGTCAACGGCCAGAAGGTGTGGACTTCGGGCGCCCACTACTCGAAGTGGGGAATCATGACCGTCCGTACCGACCCCGACCAGCCGAAGCACAAGGGAATTACCTTCATCGTCGTCGACATGGAGAGTCCGGGTGTGACCGTGAAGCCCCTCCGGCAGATGACGGGTGGTGCGAACTTCAACGAAGTCTTCTTCGACAACGTCCGTGTTCCCAGGGAGAACATCGTCGGTCAGTGGAACGACGGCTGGCGAGTCGCGGTAACGACGCTCATGAACGAACGGGTGGCAATCGGCAGCGGCGGCGGAGGAGGTGGCGTCAAGCGCCTGATGGAGTATTTGAGGAAGGTCCAGTACATGGGGAGGCCCGCGTCCGAGGACTCCCTGATCCGACAGGAATTCGCCCGCCTCTACGAGCTGGCCAGCGTCATGAAGTACACCAGCTACCGCACGTTGACGGCGCTGTCTCAGGGGAGGCCGCCGGGACCCGAGGGATCGATAGGCAAGCTGCTACTGGTCAAGTTCCTGGCACTGGAAGCGGCCCTGGCGGCCCGTGCAGCAGGACCTGCGGGCACTCTCATGGGTGATGACGCACCTGATGGGGGCCGGTGGTCGATGTTGATGCTGTCGTACCCGGGCATGAAGATTGCCGGGGGCACCGACGAGATCTTGCGCAACATCATCGGTGAAAGGGTCCTAGGGTTGCCCAAGGAGCCGCGAGTGGACAAGGACGTTCCCTTCAAGGACGTCCCCCAGGGGACTCTTGCCGCTACCTGATCCCAGGCGCCGATCGGCAGACATTCGGCTCCTCCGCCGAGGAACTTTCTGCCTCCAGCAGGGCTCCCTCCGACGAAGCACGTAGTAGGCCTGTCCGCCCCGGGGGACTCGCCGGACTGGAAGGACCGAGCTTCCCTCACGGCGACCGGGGTGTTCAGGAATCGGCCGAGCCGAGAACCGACCTGAGCTCCTCGACGAGCTCGGCGGGTTCGAAGGGCTTGGGGAAGAACCTGGCAGCACCCGCCTCCACTGCCAGGCGCCCCTCTGCGGTGTCGGTGCGTGCCGACAGGTAGATGACCGGGATCGAAGCGGTGCTCTCGTCGGACTTGAGTTCCCTCAGGACGTGGAAGCCACCCAGCTCGGGCAGCATAGCGTCGAGAATCACGGCATCGGGCTTGACAGCCCTCACTGCTTCGAGCCCCTCGGCTCCTGTGCGGGCGACGCTGACCTTGAAGCCTTCGAGCTCGAGTTCGAGCTGGAGCATCTTTGTCACGTCCGGGTCGTCTTCGACCACCAGGATGTGCGGGGGCGGCTGCTGAGGCATCGTCATGGCTCAAGTATCCGCCAGTTGCAGTCGGCATTGAGGTGTCAAATCAGGGTCGAAGTGCTTCGCGGGCGGACGGATCGGATTCGCCCGTGCAAGGCGTTGGGGGCAGGCTCCGGATAACATGAGGGGCTGCCACAGGATCGGGTTCTCGCACTGACTCGTCGGAAAGGGCTGGGAGCAACCGAGTGTGGTCAGCCATTATTCATGAGGGTAACTGCGAGCCGGAAGGTGCGGAAGGTGCCCTCGTAGCTCAGAGGATAGAGCGCCGGCCTCCGGAGCCGGGTGCGCAGGTTCGAGTCCTGCCGAGGGCGCAGACTGAGCCTGACTGTCTTCGTTTCTGGGGTCCTGCCGAACCTGATGGCGGCCGAGGCGGGGGCAAATGGCACGTGGGCGCACGCCGTAGCCGATCCCCGAGACCCGCGTCAGCACCGCGGAAAACCGCTTCGGATCCCCGGGAGCTGCTGGACATTCGGCGTTTCAGCCTCGACAACGGACTCAGGGTAGTACTCGCGCCCGATCCTTCGAGCACGGCGGTAGCGGTGGCCGTCTATTACGGTGTGGGTTTCAGGTCGGAGACCCCGGGGAGGACCGGCTTCGCGCACCTCTTCGAGCACCTGATGTTCCAGGGTTCCAGGTCGCTCGAAAAGCTCGCACACTTCCGCCTCGTACAGGGAAATGGCGGCAGCTTCAACGGCAGCACCCACGACGACTTCACGAACTACTTCGAGGTCTTGCCCCCCGATGCCCTGGAGCTCGGTCTGTTCCTGGAAGCGGACCGGATGGCAGGGATCCGCCTCGAGGAGGAGAGCTTGCGCAACCAGGTGGACGTCGTGAAAGAGGAAGTAAGGCTCAACGTCCTCAACCGACCTTACGGCGGGTTCCCCTGGCTCTACCTGCCTATGGTGATGTTCCGTAAGTTCGAGAACGGTCACAACTTCTACGGGGACTTCCGCGACCTCGAGGCGGCACGCCTCGAGGACGCGGCAGAGTTCTTCCGTCGGTATTACACCCCGGCCAATGCCGTGTTGGCGGTCGCGGGGAGGTTCTCGGAGAGTGCAGCGCGCCGCGCTATAGAGCGCCACTTTGGATCTATCAAGGGCTCCAGGCGAGTCCCCCGCACTGACCTCGACGAACCTGTCCCCCGTAGGGCCCAGAGGATGGTGCACGAAGACCCGAGGGCACCGGAGCCCGCCCTGGCTCTGGGATTCCGAGTCCCCCACCCTCGGCGCCAACTTGCAGAGTACGTCGCGCTGAACCTGGGACTCGGCGCTCTGGGAGACGGCAGGGCTTCCAGGCTGTACCGAGCTCTCGTCGAAGAAAAGGGGTTGGCGACGGCGGTATCCACCCACCTGGGGCTCGCCGGAGACGCCTACGAGTGCAGGCACCCGTCGATGGCCCAAATCACCTTCGTCTACCGAGACTTCGGGCGCACAGATGAATTGATCCAGGCTTACGACGAGGTGCTCGAGGGGATAGCCCGAGATGGCTTCAGGGAAGAGGAGATAGAAGCCGTGAGGTCCTCGGCCCGCTCTCGCCTCCTGGCTTCGCTCGACCACTGCCTCTACCGCGCCATGAAGGTGGCCGCGGTGGAGCTAGTGCAGGAAGACGCCACGCGCATCTTCCAGATACTCGAGATCGAAGAGCACACCACCCCGGAGGAGTGTGCCGCGGCGGTTGTTCGGTGGCTGTCTGCAAAGGGGCGAGCCGTACTCGAATGGCGGCCTGGGAGCATGCAGTGAGCAGTCGAGCGCGTTCTGCACACGTACGTAGTGAGTACCCAGGCGTTCCTCAACCCAGAAGCATCGGCGCGGTTCCAGTCCCCAGGGCAAGCTCGAGGAAGGTGGGTAGGCTCGGACTGGATCTGGTGGGGTCGAGGCCCGGGGGCCTGCCGTATTTCGAGATGCGGATGCGACTGCCGGGAGGTTCTGCCCGCCTCCCCGAGGGAAGTGCCGTGCCGAGGATGCTGAATGCATCGTTTCGCGGAGGGACTCGCTCGAGGTCCGCAGAAGACATCGCGAGGACTCTCGATTCCTGGGGCTGTAGCGTCTGGTGCACGGTGGGGGCCGACGGTACCGTGGTGGGTGCGCGCGGCCTGTCGGAGCACTTCGAAGACGTGGTAGCGCTGCTGGCCGAACTCGTCTTCGACAACGAATACCCCGAGCGAGAGGTCGAGCTCTGCAGGTCCCGAGTGGCCCAGCAGCTGGCCATCGAAGGAGCTCAGCCAGCTCGAATTGCCGGAGATGCCCTCCGCAAAGCGATCTACGGCCGCCATCCCTACGGCCGGACCATCCCTTCGCCGGAGGCGGCTTCGCGTGTGGCGAGGAAAGATCTTCGGAGTCTACACCGGAAGATCTTCCGGGCCAGCGGGGCCCGCGTCGTGGTGATCTCCGATCTGAGCGAGAGGAGGGTAGAGGGAATATTGCGGCGGCACCTCGATGTCGAAAGCGGTACCGGGACGGCGAGGGAGTGGAGCGGGAAGGGCTCAGCCGGACTCGGGGTGCCACGGCCGAGGTTCAGGCAGCACACGGTTCTGGTCGACAGGCCGGGGTCGGTCCAGACCGTGGTCAGAATCGGAATGCGGAGCCCCAGACGCCAGGATCCCGACTACCACGCTTTCCTGCTCGCCAACACCGTCCTGGGAGGCTACTTCTCGTCTCGCCTGGTCGAGAACGTGAGAGAGGAGAAGGGCTACGCGTACGGCATATCGAGCTCGATATCGCACCGCAGGCTGTCTTCCAGCGTCGTCGTTTCCACCGACGTGGCTACCGAGGTCACCGGGCCGGCCCTCGTCGAGATCTTCTACGAGCTCGACCGCATTCGAGTCGCCGAGCCCGAGGAGCGGGAGGTCGAGTCGGCCAGGAGGTACCTCGTCGGCTCGACTACGATTTCCCTGGACACCTACGGTGGGCTCGTCTCCACGCTCGACGCGTTGTACAGCTGCGGCCTCGACGAGACCTTTCTGGAGGAATTGCGAGACCGGCTGTACGGGGTGTCGCCCGGGGAAATAAGCGACGCGGCAGCGTCTTACTTCGACCCGTCCGGTGCAGTGACGGTTCTGGTAGGCGATGCCGCAAGGATCGAAGAGCCGGTCCGCAGGCTCTTCGGAGACTCGGTTGAAGTCGTCCGATCCCCCCAAGAACTTCCAACCGATGCCTGACTTCAGAGGCTTCGGGTATTTCCGCAGGCTCGGCCCTGGAGTGGTCACCGGCGCGGCGGACGACGACCCGGGCGGCATCGGTACCTACAGCCAGGTCGGCGCCGTCTTCGGACTTCAGTACCTCTGGGTACTGCTTCTCTGTTATCCCTTTGCGGTAGCCGTCCAGGAAGCCTCGGCCCGCCTGGCCTTGCGAACCGGTGAGGGCCTTTCGACGCTCATACGGAGACGGTTCAGCGGTGGCGTGCTTTACGGAGCGGTCGTCCTCGTGCTATTTGCGAACACCTTCAACATCGCCGCCGACATCGGAGCGATGGCTGACTCGGTGAGGCTGGGGATCCCAGTGCCGCGGTGGCTCGGAGTCGTCTTCTTCGGCCTGCTCATCGTGGGACTCGAGATGTTGCTCCGGTACCGCAGCTACGAGCGCTTGCTGAGGTGGATGAGCTTCTCGATCCTCGCTTATGTCGGTGTAGCCGTCGTGGTGCGGGAGAACCTACTGGGTGCCCTCCGGCACGCACTGGTCCCGTCACTAGGCCTGTCCGGGTCGGCAGTGACGGCCCTGACTGCGATATTCGGGACAACGATCTCTCCGTACCTTTTCTTCTGGCAGAGCGCCGAGGAGGTCGAGGAAGAGAAGAAAGAAGGCCCGGGCGAGCGCTCAGCGTGGGGCGAGCGACAGGCGGTGGCGGCAATGAGGGTGGACGTGGCATCCGGCATGGGAGCCGGGGTGATGGTCGGGATGTGCATCGTCTACGCTGCAGCGGTGACGCTTCACGCCAGGGGTGTGACCGACGTACAGACCGCTTCCCAGGCAGCAGAAGCACTGAGACCGGTGGCAGGAAGGCTGTCGTCGGCGCTGTTCGCAGCGGGGATAGTCGGGACCGGTCTGCTGGCGGTGCCTGTGCTGGCGGGTTCGTCGGCCTATGCGTTGGCGGAGGCCTTCGGGTGGAGAGAGGGCCTCTCGACCCCGCTTCGGAAGGCGCCTACTTTCTACGGAGTGATCGCCGCCGGGATAGCGGCAGGAGTCGTGATGAACCTCGCCGGCCTGCCCGCTGTGCGCGCGCTCTACTGGTCGGGAGTTCTGAACGGCATCGCCGCGCCCCCACTGATGCTACTTGTCTGGAAGCTCGCAGCTTCCAGGGAGCTGATGGGGGAACAGGCCTCTGGCCTGCTCTCGAGGACTGTCCTCGGGGCAGGCACGCTCTTGATGGCCGCGTCTGCCCTAGCCTCCATCATCTTCCTGGTTGGGGGAACCTAGGAACCTGCCAGTACGTCGACCACGATCGCCGCGGAGAGCAAGGCCAGGTAGACATTCGAGTACCTGAAGACGTCGATCGCGGAGGCCAAGGTTCCGGAGCCGGAGCGGTCGGACTCCGACTCCGCGGCGAACCGGAGCAAGTACGCGCGTCGCAAGAGCTCCACACCGAGCAGGAGCGCGGCTGCGAGGTACACGATCCCCGCACCGGAAAACGCGTAGAAGAGGAGCGACGTGGCTACAGTCAGCCACGAGTAAAGGACTATCTGGCGGGCAGTAAAGCGAACCCCTCTGGTCACGGGAAGCATCGGGACGTTTGCTTTCCTGTAGTCATCCTCGTGTTTGATGGCAAGGGCCCAGAAGTGAGGGGGGGTCCAGTAGAAGACCAGGAAGAATAGAATGACGGCAGGTAATTCGACCTTCCCCTTTGCGGCCGCCCAGGCTACCAGCGCAGGAACTCCCCCGGCAGCTCCACCTATGACGATGTTCTGGGGGGTCCTTCGCTTCAGGTAGAGGGTGTAGACCAGGACGTAGAAGAGGAGCGCCGCGGTGGCGAGGGAGGCCGCCAACCAGTTGGTCGTGACGCCCAGGAAAACGAATCCGGCAATGCCGAGCAATGCGCCGAAGACCAGAGCCTTTCTCGGCTCGACCTGGCGCGTAGGAAGGGGCCGCGAGCTGGTACGTGCCATCTGCTCGTCGATGTCCCTGTCGAAGTAGTTGTTGATGGCGTTCGCCCCGCCGGCCGAGAGGGCGCCGCCAAGGAGAGTCGAGACGAGAGTCTTGATGGATGGCAGCCCTTGGCTCGCAGCCACCATGGACGGGACGGCCGTGATGACGAGCAGCTCGATGATCCTCGGCTTGGTGAGCGCGAAGTAGGCCCTGGCCTTGGCGGGCAGGCCATCGACGCGGGAGCCTGCCGCCTGACCACCGGTCAGGCGGTCGTCGCTGTCCCCTACAGTGGTCTGGGCTATTGCTTCGGTGCTCACGCCACCTGGAGATCTTCGGCTGGCCGGGGGGTTCTGTCGGTCCTTCGCAAGGTGGATGTCTCGTTCATGCAGATGGACAGGGATGCAACGGATGCCATGAGAGCGAACGCTGCAACAGCGACGTGGGCTGCCCTTGCCCACTGCGAGAGCCGGGTAAGGACGTTCGCTGCACCCAGGGCCACTTCGACGAGATAAAGCCCTGCGGCCGCGTGTGCGAATCCTACCAGCGCTCTGTTCCGAGGCCGCATCGAAGTAACCCTGGCCGCGAACCACACGACCGGCACCAGTCCCACCAACACCATCAGCCTGTGCGCGAAGTGAACCCGCTCTGGCTCGGTCGACAGCGAAGGCAGCAAGCGCCCTCCCATCAGGGGCCAGTCGATAAAGGCGAGCGAGGCTCCCTCGGCCCTCATGTAGGCCCCTACCAGAATGACTGCGAAGACGGCCGTCGCAGCGGTCGCCGCCAGCACCGTGGGGGGGCGGGCGATGTCCGGAGCCATCGCCTCTGCCTGCGAAGGCCCGGCCGCTTCGGCATCCGGGTCGACTGGCCCGAGATAGAACGAATTCACGGCGGCAACCGTGACCGTCGACGCGACCAGAAGAGCCACCGCGAGGTGGAAGGTGACGAGCGTCGGAGAGAGCGTCGTCTCGACCACCAGCTTGCCGAGATAGCTCTGCAGCAGCAGGAGGAAGAAGGCCACGGCAGCTGGAACCGTAAGCGACCTTCGCCGCCTGAGGTTACGGTCGGCAATGAGCGCAATTGCAAGGGCCAGAAGCAGAAGTCCGGAGAGAACGGCAGTTACTCTGTGGACGTACTCGAGGATCGCGTGGTAGTCGGCGGGGGGTATCCATCTACCGAAGCACCTGGGCCAGTCCGGGCAGGCGTCGCCCGACCCGGTTGCCCTGACCACCCCTCCCATGACGATGGGGAGAAGAATGCCGACGGCCGAGGCCACTGCCAACTTTCGAAACCTGTTCACGAGACCCTCTGCAGACGTCACTCGATCGCCTACCGGTCCGCTCGGCGCAGACCCGACTGCTCCGTGGCCATACGGACCGTTTGCCCCTAGTCCGCCCCTCGCCCCGCTGGCACTCGCCCGCGTTCTCTGCCCGCTCGCCCTCGGCCAAGAGGCCATTCGCATCGGCGTGCAAGCCCTGCTGCCGAGCTGGGAGCCGCTCCCGTACCCCTGGGCCCATCACCTGCCTGGTACGATTGTCGCCCGACGGGCACTCGGAGTCCAATCTCGGGGCCCGACCAGACCATCCCGACACCGCGTCTCGTGCCCGGGATTCCGGCGGGGTTCGTATACTCCGGCGAAGTGGTGGTCCATCGCGCAATCCGACCACGGGGGTGTATTCCGTGCGTCTCATGAGGCGAACCGTGTGGAACCGGACGCCCGCCATTCGAGCGGCAATTCCTGCTCTGCTGGTGGCCGTGGTGGCGCTCGCTGCGGGCTGCAAAGCGACGAGGGAGGGTGGGGACTCCCGAGGGCCCGAGGCTGCCTCGGACTTCTCTCTGCTCGTCGTGAACATGGACCTCTCGCCGGGCAGGAATTACCTGGCGTTCGCTGTGAAAGGTCCTGACGGATCGTTCCTGGGACACCCCGAGGCGACGGCCACCGTTTCTCTGCGGCTCCTGGAATCCGGAGACCAGGGGGAAGGACACCGGGAGCTCGACGCATTGATCTTTCCCTTCGTAGCGTCGGGCACGTCGAAAGCTGGGGTCTATGGGGCCCGGCTCGTTATTCCTGGTCCCGGAAAGTACGAGATCTCGGCGCGTTTCGCGAATGCCGCTGCCCACGGATTGCCGGACGAGGCACTCGAGGGCCTTGCGGTTGTGGCGGAGCGATCGGAGACGCCGATGCCCGGCGATCCCGCACCGCGATCCAGAACCAGGACCCTTGGGTCGGTGGGTGGCGACCTGTCGTCGGTGACCTCGGACCCCGAGCCCGACCCGGACCTGTATCGGCACAGCCTCGACGAGGTCGTAGGAGCCGGCAAGCCTGTGGCGGTCATGTTCGCCACGCCGCTGCGGTGCAAGAGCGCCACCTGCGGACCCGCAATCGAACAGTTCAAGAAGGCGAAAGCTCAGTACCCGGAGGCCATCTACGTCCACGTGGACGTGTACGAGAAGCCCCTCGACGTCTCCGACGAGACCTACGTTTCAGCCGTCAGGGAATGGCGCCTCCCTACCGAGCCGATGACGTTCGTGCTGAGCCCGAGCGGACGAGTCTACGAACGGTTCGAGGGTATTTTCCTGCCTTCGCAGCTGGGCCAGTCGCTGTCAGAAGCTGCTTCGGCTGCCTGACTGCACCCCACATACCCACTCGGTCCGCCGGTCGCACATGTCGGAGAGAGGGTGCGACAGCCGCGGTTCCGCTCCCGAGCGGGTTCTTCGAGCTGGCACTGGGCGCAGCGGTTGACTCTCATCCGTCGGGTGCTATCGACGGGAAGAGGCGGGGGAGGTACCATGCAGCCAGTAAGGCATTCGAGTTTCTGCGTCACTTCACTCTCTCCGGGTACTGCTTTCCGTTTCGTGTTCTTGACCTATCCTCGGTGAGTCGCTTCGTAGCTGTGGTCGGATCCTCGGGGCGAGTCTCCAGGACCCGGTCCGGTGATCGTTTCGGAGGGCGAGGGAAAGTAGCCGGAAGTAGGTCGAACAGCGAGGGGGAACCTGTGGCTAGCGACGCCGCGCGGGAGCGTATCCTCGTTGCGCTGGGCCGGGCGATAGGCAAGGAGGGGGCGGGAAGGCTCATGTAGATGGTCCCCCCTTCCCGCGGGAAGAGATTGTCAGGCGGACCGACGGCGGGGCTCTTGGAGACAGGGTCGAGAGGGACTTCGAGTGGCTCGACCAGAGACTAGGTCAGGCCGACGCCAGACCGGATGCTGTCGAGGTCCGCCTGGAAGGTGTGGAACGCAGGCTCGACGGGGAGTAACGAAAAGGATCGACCGACCGAGTCGGTGAGGTGGCGGGTCAGGTCGGGTCGCCGGCGCTCGAGGTCGTGATGGCCAACGTTGCCACGATGCTGGCGGTTGCCGCTATCGTCCTGGCAGCTGTCGAGCTCGGTTGGGGCTGAGGTCTACCCAACGAGGACATGCCGCCCGGCTACCTCCTGTCGGTCGGCAGCGGGACGGACCTTGGCCGAAATTCGGCAGGTAGGTGAGAGCCTCAACTGTCGCCCGTCGCGACGCCGGGCAGGCGGAGGCGGCCTCTGAATGAAACGAGCCTGACGACCTCGTCACAGCCGTCGTACTCGATGGACTCGGCCGTGCCGGCCAGTTCCAGGAGCGATGGCTCCCGGCCCACGTCGAGTCGGAATCTGGCTTCGACGATAGGGTAATCGAATCCGTCCAGCGATATCTGCCCGAGGGGGTCCGACTCGTCGCCAGCGAGAGCGTACTCGCCACCGGCATTCTCCAGTGCCTGTAGCTCGACTCGCCGGCACCGCAAGACCAGCCCTTCGCTGGACGAGACCACCAGATCCGCCCCCTTTTCACCTGCAGGCTCCAGGGCGACTTCGTCGCAGGAGAAGGACCTCCCCAGGAACTCGATCGAGGTGCCGGGGCTCTTGTCGCTCATGCAACTATCTAATCACACGGAAGCCTCAGTCGTCGGGGCTGGTACCTATGAGTCCGCGAGTGGCCAGCTCCCCCAGGACCCGACCCTTGATCTCCCGCCTGATGGCATCTCGCCGCGACGGAACGACCCGGGCCACGAGCCTGAGTTTCACGCTGTCCTTTTCGATCTCTTCCACTCCCAGGTACTCGGGCGCGTCCAGGAATGCCTCGGCCCACCCGGGTTCTTCCGCAACGTTCGTGGCGACCGAGCGCATGGTTCTGGCGACGGCATCCGCCGAGGCCGGATCGGTGACGATGTCCACTACGACCTTGGCCCAGCCTTTCGACAGGTTCGAGACGAACCTGATCTCTCCGTTGGGGATGATCTGAGCCTCGCCCTCGGACCCCCTGACCGTCGTGGTTCTAAGGCCCATCTTCTCGACCGTCCCCTTCACTACCCCGCTAGCTGTCTGAATTCGCACCGAGTCGCCGATGGCGAGCTGACCTTCGGCCAGCATGAAGAATCCCGATATCAGGTCGCGCACCAGGGTCTGGGCACCGAATCCGACTGCCAGCCCTGCTATTCCCAGCGAGGCGAGCAGCGAAGTCGTTCGAAGTCCGAAGCGTTCCAGAACCGAGACGGCAGCGATCCCGTAGATCACCACGGTAGAAGCGCCCGTCAAGACACTGCTCAGGGCACGAGCCCTCTTTTCCCTTTCACTCTCGACCTCGCCGGATGTGGCGATTCTCGTGGTCACCCTCCTGATGCCGACCTTCACCAGTCGGTCGACGGCGAACGCTCCCGCCACGACAAGGACGGCGTACAGTCCGGGCCCCAGCAGCCAGTCAGCTACTTTCGTGTAGATCCCTCGCATGGCCACGCCTCGCCTTATCGTTGAGAGTGGTCGTCCGTACCGGCTAGCCGTCTCGTTCTCTGCGGCTTCAGGCGGATGGGTGGGGTCTCAGCCAGATTGCTTCCCCACCGCTGGTCTCTTGCATCCGTCGAGCGAGGGTACTCGAATTCCATGAAGAGCTGGCGCCTGAAGAGTACAGGAAGGAACGCAGCGATCTCGTGCGCAGTATCGCTTGCCGTGGTGCTCGGCTCTTCTTGCAGGGCCGCACCCTTGCCCTTCTCCTTCGAGGGGGTCGAGATCCCCCCGCCACCCGCACCTGCCGGGATCACGAGAGTGCTGGCTGCGGACGGCTCGACCCTCGCGGTCTTCTTTGCAGAAAATCGAGAGGTCCTAGCTCCGGAAAGGATACCTCTGCACCTCCGCTACGCAGTCCTGGCGGTCGAGGACCGCCGCTTCTACTCTCACCGAGGCTACGACCTCAAGGCTGCTGCTCGAGCCGCAGCTCGCAACGTGGCTGCCGACGAGATACACCAGGGCGGCTCGACGATCACCGAGCAATACGTGAAGAACACCTACTTTCCCACTGCTCCTCGCACGTGGGAGCAGAAGTTACGCGAAGCTGCAGTTGCTGCTCAGGTGGAGAAGCTGATGTCCAAGGACGAGATTCTGGCAGCGTACCTCAACTCGGTCTATTTCGGGCGCGGTGCCTTCGGCGTTCAGGCAGCGTCCAGGGCGTACTTCGGCAAGGGGGTCGAAGAGCTGGACCTCTCCGAGGCGGCCCTCCTGGCGGGGATGATCCGGGCTCCCGAGACTTACAACCCGCGGACCTCGCTGCGCAACGCATTCGAGAGGCGAAACCTGGTGCTGGAGAAAATGATCGAGGCGGGCTACGTATCGAGGAATCAAGCCGAGGCGGCCAAGCGGAAGCCGTTGTCACTTGCCCCCTCGCCCTTGCTGGAGCCGTACCGTTATCCCTACTTCGTCGAGTTCGTACGTCAGAGGTTGCTTGCTGACTCCCGCTTAGGGCCTGACGAGGAGGCCCGAGCTCGTGCACTCTACTCGGGTGGTCTGACGGTGAGGACCACACTGGTTCCAGAACTGCAAGACGCTGCCGAGGCCGCTGCTCGCTTGGCGCTTTCTCGTCCGGACGATCCAGAGGTCGCACTCGTCTCCATCGACGTGGCGAACGGTCACATCGTGGCCATGGTCGGAGGTAGGGACTTCGCCCAACGACAGTTCAACTTGGCCGTGGATGCAAGGCGCCAGGCAGGTTCCACCTTCAAGGTCTTCGCTCTGGCCGCGGCCCTGCGGTCCAGAGTCCCCCCGCAGCTGATCCTGGACGGTAACCCGAAAGCGATCAGGCTTCCTACGGGCGAGATCTGGCGAGTTCGCAACTACGAAGGTGGCAGCGGCGGGATGACGAGCCTATGGGAAGCCACGGTCCACTCGGTCAACGCCGCATATGGGGACCTGGTCATGAGGATCGGTCCACAGGCAGTCGTGTCGACCGCGTACGACATGGGTATCGAAACCAGTATCGACCCGTTCCCGTCGGTCGTCCTGGGCGCTTCGAGGACGGGGGTCTCGGCTCTGGAGATGGCCTCGGCATTCTCCCCGCTGGCCACGGGTGGGCTCAGGGCGCCTCCGACTCCGATCGAGTCCGTGGAGACACCGGGCGGCTCCCGTATCGCTTTCGAGTCGAGCCCGTCCCTGGTGCTCCCACCTGGAGTGGCCTGGCAGGCGTCCCAGATCCTCCAGGACGTCGTTGCCCGGGGCACTGGGCGTGCAGCCAGGCTGGCGAACGTGCCGGTGGGAGGCAAGACGGGTACGGCGGAGAACTTCACCGACGCCTGGTTCGTCGGGTACACGCCGAGGTTCTCCACGGCAGTCTGGGTGGGATATCCGGACGGATCGGTACCCATGTACTCCGTGCACGGTATCCGGGTTGCAGGCGGGACCTACCCCGCTTCCATCTGGCGCAACTACATGGCCTCTGCGGTCAGGGCGTACCCTGTGGGCGAGTTCCCACCTCCGGGCGAGGAGATGCGCTCGGTCTGGGTCTCTCCGGAGTCCGGCAGACTAGCAGGCGAGTTCTGCGAGCGGAAGGTTCTCGTGGAGTTGCCCGACTCGGTCGTCCCGGTGGAACGAGACGACTGCCCAGCGCCGCCGCCCGAGGAGGTGGTTACCGATACTGCGTCTCCGGCGGGAGGGGAAGAACTTTCCCCGGTCGCGCCGGTGTCGCCGGTACCCCCCCCTCCGCGGAGGCCCCCCTCGCCAGACGGATCTCCCGTATCGTCTCATCTGCCCTGATGGGAGAACCGCCGAGAAGCGGGGTGGTGCCGCTCTTCCCGACTCTCGATACCGGGGGCGCTGGGCTACCCACCTCCGGCTGCATTCAAGAGGTATCCCTCGAAGCCACCACCGCAGAATTCGGGGGCAGCTCGAGCTTTTCCCCGGGTCGATTCCCCTCCATGAGGGCGTCGGTGCAGATTACGATCCTGGCTTGCCTCGACCAGGGCTCGGGAAGCTCGACCACCCTGGCTTCGTCCCCCATGTTGGCAGCAACGAGCACGGCGTCGTCCTCTGCTTGACGCTCGAAAAGCCAGAGCTTGTCCTCCGCCAGTATGCCCCTGTAGGAGCCCCGCCGCAGTGCCGGCGAGGAGTTCCTGAACGCGATCATGCGCCTGTAAAGGTTCAGCGTGGAATCCTCATCTCGCTCTTCCACCTCCACGTTGACGGATGGGTAGTCCTCGGAGACCGGCAGCCAGGGCTGCACACCCGGCGGGCAAAAACCTGCGTTGGGTGAGGTATCCCACTGGAAGGGCGTCCTCGACCCGTCCCTCCCTCCGGGGTCGACTAGGAACTGTGGCGGCGGAGGGTTTCCGGTCATGCCTATTTCCTCCCCCATGTACATGAAGGGGGTTCCGGGTAGCGAGAGGAGCAGCACAGCCGCAGGCCTGACCGAGGCCTCGCCGAACCTGCGAGGGTGGCGGGGGAGATCGTGGTTGGAGAACATGAAGCACGCCGCGGCCCCCGGGGGAAGCCCCGAGAGCGTCCTTTCGACCACCTTGGCCATGAACCGGGCGTTCCACCCGCAGAGTGCAAGGGGAAAGTTGAAGGCCAGGTGCAACTCGTCAGTGCCGTCGCCGTAGAAGCTCAGGAGGTAGTCGACGTCGAGAACGAACGTCTCTCCGACCAGCATCTTGCCGGCATACTCGTCCGCTACCGCCCGCAGTAGCCGCACGTACTCGTGAACCTCGGGTCTGCCGAGCACGTGGGCGAAGGGGTTGTCCGGCGGATCGTCTCGGAGGTCGGGGTCCTTTGCAAGCATGTGGACGACGTCGATGCGGAACCCGTCGACGCCCCGGTCGAACCAGAACCGCATGACGTCCTGTATCTCGCGGCAGACCTCAGGGTTGCGCCAGTTCAGGTCGGGCTGCTCGGGCAGGAAGGAGTGGAGGTAGTACTGGCCGCTGGGTTCGTGCAAGGTCCATGCGCTGCCCCCGAACGAAGCCTTCCAGTTGTTGGGCGGGCCGCCTCCGGGTGCGGGATCTGCCCAGATGTAGTAGTCCCTTTTCGGACTTTCGATGGATTCGCATGCCTCCCGGAACCATGGGTGGAGGTCGGAGGTGTGGTTGGGGACCAGGTCCATGACGACCCTGATGTCGCGGGAGTGGAGCTCCTGGAGGAGGGTGTCGAACTGCTCGAGGTTGCCGAAGGTGGGGTCGATGTCGGTGTAGTCCGCGATGTCGTAGCCGAAGTCCTTCATCGGTGACGGGTAGACCGGCGAAAGCCAGACCCCAGCGATCCCGAGGCTTTCGAGGTAATCGGCCTTTGCGACTATACCGGCGAGGTCTCCTATTCCGTCGCCTGAAGCATCGTGAAAACTTCGGGGGTAAATCTGGTAGCAGACTCCCTCTTTCCACCACTCGTCAGGCGAACCACCGAAGAGGTCACGCGATGGTGGACGGTTGGGCGGGTCTGTTGCCAAAGGAGCTCCTTGCGGGCAGACCTCATCTACGAGGTTGCGAGGAGCCCGCAGCCGGCCGAGCGCCGGGGCCGGCCGGCTGTTACGGACTCCTCTACCGGGGTGCGAGTAATACCGGTGTAGTCTTCGGATCCTTTCGGGGCCCAGGAAAGGGCTTTAGAAGCGTGACCTTCCGCTGCCTTATCCGAGGTCCTTCGCCGGCTGCCGCTCAGGGCCTCGAGGGCCACAGGTACTTCCGCCTGCTAAATGTCGTAGTAGAGGTAGAACTCCCATGGATGCGGCCTCAGGTTCACCTCCTGGAGCTCCCGCTCCCTCTTGTACTCGAGCCACGTTTCGATCAGGTCCTGGGTGAACACCCCGCCTTCCAGTAAGAAGTCGTGGTCGGCTTCGAGGGCATCGAGTGCCTCACCCAAGCTGCCGGGGACCTGCGGTATCCCGGCGAGCTCTTCGGGTGGGAGGTCGTAGAGGTCCTTGTCTACCGGGTCCGGGGGCTCGATCTTGTTGCTGATCCCGTCAAGCCCTGCCATCAGCATGGCGGCGAACGCCAGGTAAGGGTTGCAGGAGGGGTCCGGGCAGCGGAATTCGATGCGCTTGGCCTTGGGGTTGCGCGAGTAGAGCGGGATGCGGCAGGCCGCGGAGCGGTTCCGCTGGGAGTAGACGAGGTTTACCGGAGCCTCGTATCCGGGAACCAACCTCTTGTAGCTGTTCGTGGTCGGCGCGGCAAAGGCCAGAATCGCCCCGGCGTGCGCCAGCAGGCCTCCGATGTACCAGCGCGCTACGTCCGAGATCTGGGCGTAGCCGGTCTCGTCCCAGAACAGGTTCTCGCCGTTCCTCCAGAGGCTCTGGTGGGTGTGCATGCCGGAGCCGTTGTCCTCGAAGATCGGCTTAGGCATGAAAGTGGCTGTCTTCTGGTGGCGCCTGGCCACGTTCTTGACGATGTACTTGTAGAGCATCACCTTGTCGGCCATGCGCATGAGGGTGTCGTAGCGCATGTCGATTTCGGCCTGGCCGGCCGTGCCGACCTCGTGGTGGTGAACTTCGATCTCGATCCCGCACTGCTTCATCGTGAGGATCATCTCGCTCCTGAGATCCTGGTAGTGGTCCATGGGAGGAACCGGGAAGTAACCCTCCTTGTAACGGGGCTTGAAGCCCAAGTTGGGACCTTCGTCCGTGCCGCTATTCCAGATGCCCTCCACGGAGTCGATGAAGTAGTAGCCGGAGTGCTGGTTCTGGTCGAAGCGGATGTCGTCGAAGATGTAGAACTCGGCCTCCGGGCCGAAGTAGGCCTGGTCCGCGATACCCGAACTCTTCAGGTAGGCCTCGGCCTTGTATGCGATGTAGCGAGGGTCGCGGGAGTAGGGCTCCGAGGTCACGGGGTCTCGTACGAAGCAATGGATCGCAAGGGTCTTGTGCCTAGTGAAAGGGTCCAGGTAGGCGGTGTCCGGGTCGGGTATCAAGATCATGTCCGACTCTTGGATTTCCTGGTAACCCCTGATGGACGACCCGTCGAACCCGATACCTTCCTCGAAGGCGGCGTCTGTCAGCTCCTCCGGCGGGATCGAGAAGTGCTGCATGAGGCCCGGCACGTCGCAGAACCGCAGGTCGACGATTTCAACACCCTCTTCAGCAATTCTCCGCAGGACGTCTTCCTTCGACACGCTTCCTCCTCTTTCTGTCGTTTCATCGAACCGGACAGGAACCATGCACCTGCCCGATGTGGTCGAGACCCGGACAGCTCGAGCCCATTCCCCAGCAGGGCTGCCCAGGTGCCCGAAACGCCACCCGCCGGCTCCTTAGGCTGGCATGTCGGGACCTCGCCATCTGCCCCGGTTGCGACCGGACAGAGCGATGCTCCCCCGGTGCCGTTTCATATTGATTGCCCGAATGTGACGGGAGTGTTAAATCCCGCGGCATCGGCCGCAGGTGACGCTCCAAGCCGCGCTCCCGCCCCCACGGGCTGGGACTGCTCCGACGGCTGCTGCGACGACCACGTTCGGGTCAACGAATACGCCGTGGCTGCCTGACGCCCCGGACCCCGGCCTCGCCGGAAGGGTCTCACGTACCGGCGTCGGGTGGGGGGTAAAGCGACATGACCACCGAGTCGTCGCTGCTCAGCCGTACCAGGCAGTCCACGTCGGCCACGAAGCCCACGTCCTCGGCTCTCTTCACCACGCACAGCAGGCGTACGATCTCCAGCCCGCCCTCTGCCAGGGCTCGGGCTGCAGCCATCATCTGGGCTCCCGTGGTTACGACGTCCTCGACCAACACGACCTTTGTCCCAGGGCTCCAGTCCCCTTCCAACCAGTTGTCGGTGCCGTACCCCTTGCGGCCCTTACGGACGATGAGGGAAGGAATTTTCGAGTAGAGGCTCATGGCCGTTACCAGGAGGCTGGCCCCACCCTCCACCGCTGCGATCCGCTCGGCCTCCGACGGGACTTTTCGCAGCAACGCCTGTGCCACCTCCTCCAAGAGGTCCGGGTCGCACAGGAACGCGTACTTGTCGACGTAGTACCTGGACCTGCGACCGGAGGACAGCACGAAGTCCCCGTAGCGCAGGGAGACCTTGAGGAGCCTGTCGGCCAGTTCCGCCGCGTCGCCCGAGCCAGTCGTCACCTGAGCCGATGAGGAACCCAGTCGGAAACCTCCTCCAGAGAGCGCCCATCGCTACCACTCTAGAAACAATAGCGGTTGCGAGGCGGACTTGCTCCTTTCGCAGAAAGCAGCCCGAGGACCAGGGACCCCACTGTCGGCACTCGATACGCGCAGAGCTTGCGCCACCCAGCCTGTGGTGGTCATCCGAAACAATGGGGTAACAATGGAGTGAAAAACTGCGGTCATCGGACCCGACGCGTGTGTCGGGCCGGGGTGAGGCTCGCCGGCACAGAACCTGGGGAATGTGGGGCAAGACATGGAACGTGTAGAACCACTCGAAAGACCGGGTGACGATCTGGTCGAGGCCATCGACCGCCAAGAGGAGTACGTGCTGCGGACGGTAGAGGAGCGCGGAATTCGCTTCATCAGGCTCTGGTTCACCGACGTGCTCGGGTTCCTCAAGAGCTTCGCGATCACCCCTGAAGAGCTCGAGAAAGCATTCTCGGAGGGCATAAGCTTCGACGGCTCGGCCATCGACGGCTTCAGCCGGGTCCAGGAAGCCGACATGATAGCGCGGCCGGACCCGGCGACTTTCGCCATCCTCCCCTGGAGACCGGAGGAGAACGGGGTAGCTCGCATCTTCTGTGACATCTACAACATCGACGGCGAGCCGTTCGCCGGAGACCCTCGCCACGTGCTGAAGCGAAACCTGGCCAGGGCTGCGGAAATGGGCTTCACCTTCTATGTAGGTCCCGAGATCGAATTCTTCTACTTCAAGAATTCCCGTAGCCCTGAACTCCTGGACGAGGGGGGATACTTCGACCTGACCCCCCACGACGTCGCACGGGACTTCAGGCGCAAGACCATACTCGCTCTCGAACAACTCGGGATCCCGGTCGTCTTCTCGCACCACGAGGTGTCGCCGAGCCAACACGAGATCGACCTGAGGTACACCGACGCCCTCACGATGGCCGACGCGGTCATGACCTACCGGCTGACCGTGAAAGAGGTCGCGATGGAGCACGGCTACTACGCAACGTTCATGCCCAAGCCGATCGAGGGCATCAACGGATCAGGAATGCACACGCACCTCTCTCTCTTCGAAGGGGACCAGAACGCCTTCTACGATGCGTCGGACGAATACCGGTTGTCGAGGGTCGCAAAGGGATTCATCGCGGGCCTTCTAGAGCACGCGGCCGAGATCACCGCGGTCACCAACCAGTGGGTCAACTCTTACAAGAGGCTCGTTCCTGGCTACGAGGCACCGGTATACATCTGCTGGGGTCGCCGCAACCGATCAGCTCTGGTCCGGATCCCGGTGTTCAAGGAAGGGAAAGAGGGCTCGTGCCGCATCGAGTTCCGTTCGCCCGACCCTGCCTGCAATCCCTATCTGGCCTTTTCCGTGATGCTGGCTGCCGGACTGGCGGGCATCAAGAACAACTACGAGCTGCCTCCCGAAGCATCCGACAACATCTACGAGATGTCCGATGCCGAAAGGAGGGCCCTTGGAATCGGTACCTTGCCGGAGAACCTCCACGAGGCAGTCGCGTTGATGGAAACGAGCGAGCTCGTAGCCGAGGCTCTGGGTGAGCACGTGTTCGAGTTCTTCATCAGGAACAAGAGGGAGGAGTGGGATGCCTACAAGTCGCAGGTCACTCCCTACGAAATCGAACGCTACCTTCCGATGCTCTAGCTCGGAAGTCCTCAGAACTGACGGGGCCCGGGTTTGCTGATGGAGCCGTGCCTGGTATTCCCCGAAGAGCCCTCGTCAGCTCTGGTCGAGGCGTTTCGCGTTCTGGGGATGGGGTGGCGGGGCGTTGCTTCGGTTTCCGAGCTTCCATCTCACGCCAATGGGGAGGGCTGGTCGCTTTGCGTGGTGGAGGCGGCTGCCGACGGTGCTTTCGGGTTCTGTCGGGCGCTGCGTGCCAATGAGTTCCTCGACCTCCCCATCCTGGTGGTGATAGAGAGAGATCGACTTCTGGAGCTGGCTTCCCGTACCGACCTGTTCGACGACTTCGCCTGCTTGCCGCTGGAGCCGTCGGAGCTCGGCGCCCGTATCGAAATCTTGGTGAAACGGGCGGCACCTGCCGAGGCTTCGCAGTTGATCTCCTACGGCCCGCTCGTACTCAACACCGAGACCTACCAGGCTGCCATAGCAGGCAGGCCCCTGGACCTCACCTACATGGAGTACGAACTTCTGCGCTTTTTCGCCTCCAATCCTGGAAAGGTGTTCACGAGGGAGACCCTTTTGAACCGCGTGTGGGGATACGACTACTACGGCGGGGCGAGGACTGTAGACGTGCACGTCAGGCGACTCAGGGCAAAGCTTGGAGAGGAACACGCGAACCTGATCCAGACCGTCCGCTCGGTGGGCTACCGTTTCGGGCAGTCCCGTTGGAGCATTCCGGCGGGCTCCGTGGAGGGAGCAGAGTCGGGGGGCTCTTCCCCTCTGGGGCGGTGAGCGCCGGCTGGCCTCGACCGACCATGCTGGACCGCTAGGCCCCTGGTGGAGGACCGAGAGCCATCGAGCCGGGCCCGAAGGCGTAGACCAGGAAGGAAAGCCCTAGCAAGAGGAGGTTTCGCACGACGGTACCGGCCCCGATCCGACTTCTCGTCAATGCTCCGAAGCAAGCGCACTCCGGCCCCCTTCCTCTTGCCAGCTGCACCACCACCACCAAGGTGAACGAGGCGATCATGGTTGCGGTGGCCAACGAGGCGGGCCGGTAGGCCAGGCCAGTACAGACGACAGCTCCCAGCGCCAGCTCGGCCGTGGGGACGAGGAACGATAGGGGGCGGATCACAGGACGGGGAACAGGGACCATGTCTTCCAGTGCCCTGGCGAATCGGTGCCTGTCAAGAGCCTTCGACACTCCGGCGACCAGCAATGTCCCCCCGAGCACCATCCTGACGAGTCCGACCAGGACTTCCACGACGGCCGTTGCGGGCCTTGGGGACCTCGTCGCGGTTATCGAAGCCGGTCAACTACTACCGTTTGCCGGGTCCACGCCGGAGGTCTCGTCGCCGGCCAGCTTCTGGGCTGCTGCGTTGAGGGCGAGAGCGCCGAGGTAACCCCCAGCGAAGATCAGAGCCGGCAGTACGACGACCAACCAGAGAACGATGACCACCGCTCCCACTGTGTCTCACCTCACGTCGTTACGTCCGATCCAGTAGACCCGGCATCGCAGGGGGCTCGGACGACCTCGTTTCCAGGCCAGCCCCCTCGTGGACCCGACCGCCTCATTCGCACTTTCCCATCTCACATCTGGGGAGTCACGGTGCGCAAGTTTGCCGAGCCGGCTCCCGACCGAATGGGTTTACCCGCCTGCTTCCCCGTCGGAAGGGGTGGCGGCGACCAGGTCCACCTCCACCTCGGCTCCGAGGGGAAGGGACGAGACCTGGACCGTGGTCCTTGCGGGGGGTTCTTCGGGGAAGAACTCGGCGAAGACCTCGTTCACCACCGAGAACTGCGAGAGGTCGCAAAGGAACAGCGTAACCTTTACCGTATCTGCGAGGCTGCAGCCCGCGCCCTGCAGAACCGAAGCGGCGTTCTGGAGGGCCTGGCGCAGCTGATCCCTCAGGCCTTCCCGAAGCCTCCCCTCCGAAGCCGAGAATCCCACCTGACCGGAGACGAATACCAGGCCGCCTGCACGGACGGCAGGGGAGTACGGGCCCGCGGTCGGGGCTCCTGTGGCGACGACTCGTCTCCTCACGGAAGACTCCTTTCGCTTTCACGCTCGAGTTCCTCACCTCGGCCCGGCTGTCGGACAGGCCGAGAGAGCGATCTGGGGCCTCTGGGGCGTCCGGTCAGGAAGGCCTCCCCGGGTTGCTGGAGGAGCCAGAGAACCGAACCCGCCGCCAGGAGTATGCCCACCTCCAGGCCCACCAGCAGGTTGCGTCTGGTGACGGCGCGATCGAAATCGTCGTTGTACCCGACCCTGCACACGTACGCCGTGTCAGGCGGTGAGTCCGGGCAGTTGCCGACCGGAAAGCGAGGCCAGAGCATCACTGCCACGACTACCCCCAGCCATACTGCTCCCACCAGGGTGATCACGCGAAGCTTGAAGCGTGTAGTGCTGGAGAGTCGCGCCATGGCGCTCTCAAATGTACCGCGGCATGGGCATTTCCGGAGCCTACATCTCGCGAGCTTGTGAGGTTGCGTGCTTCCGGGGAACCCGCACGGGAGGCGGGTACGCTTTAGTGGCAGGGCGGAGGTGACGCCGCTCGTATGGGGCCGACCTGCCGGAGGGCACGAAAGAGCGAGACGCGGTGACCGAGGACCGAGAACCTCAGGACGGAGCGGACTCCGAAGCGGGTGCACGAGACAAGCTGTCTTGTGGAGAGTGTGGAGCCCTCAACCCTGCATCGGCTGCGATCTGTTCGGAGTGTCACGCTGCCCTCATCGCTCCTGGGAGTGGGAGGGGAAGGACGAGGCGCTCGAGGTCCTTGTCGAGGACCGCTAGACACGCGGTCGACGCCCTGGAGCGATCCCGAAAAAGGCACCCTTCCGTCAGGGCCAGGAGGTTCTTAGGCAGGGTCGTCACCGAAACCCCCGACACCCCCGTATCGACCCACGACGACTCGGCGTCGGCGATCTCCGAAAGCGGAGTCCTGGAGGGACGGATAGAAGATGCCCGAGAGCAATACGAGGAGGGGGGCCGGGGCGAGGACGAGGAGGTGGTGACCACTGCCCGGCAGGACGGCAGCAGGCGGACCAGACCCAAGAGAGCTGCAGTCGCAGCGAGAGCCGCCGGACCGGCACGCCGACGTGGGCGGAGAACGGGCGAATCGGTCCTGTGGGAAGGCCGTCTCTCGCCGGGTCAGCGACTGAGACAGTGGATACCGCCGCAGGCTCTGGCTCTGGCACGCAAGGTGCGAGCGATCGTGGATGTCAGGGTGTGGGTGGGTGTGTCAGCTGTCACGGTCTTGCTGGCGGTAGTAGTTGCAGGGGTCGGGTTCCGTTCCAGGCCCAGAGAGGACGTGGCCGAGGGGCTGGGACTCAGGTTCGAGTTGACCGAGCAGTGGCAGGACAGGATGTCCGATCCGCAGTGGCCGGCGCTCTTCGTGACCGCTTCGAAGATCGCGGCGCTGGGCGGAGAGCCGGCTCTGGTGGTCACGAAGGGGAGCACCGCGCTTGCGCTGCTGTCCAGGCCGGTGGCCACGGACACCACCGCGCCCGAAGCCGCCGCGCAAGACGCTGAGGATGTAGGGCTGGTATACAGCCTCTCGACCGACACCCGGCTGCGCGGCAGGAGTCAGGCGGACCTATTCGGCGGTGCCGGTTCCGCTTTCACGGCCGAGAGGTGGGTCTCGGGAGAGGTCTATGTCGAGGAAACCGTGGTTGCCCCCCTAGGCGACCGCGTGGTCTACGCGGTCTGGACGGCCCCTGCCTCGGTCTGGGAGGGGGAACGAGGAGAGATACAGAAAATCTTGCGCTCGGCCAGGCCAGTGCAGCCTAGCTGAAGGACTGACCGCAGCCGCAAGTCCTCTGGGCGTTGGGGTTGTCGAGCGTGAAGCCGGCGTCCATGAGCCCCTCCCTGTAGTCGAGGGAGGCTCCCTCGAGGAACTTGGCACTGACCTTGTCCACCGCCACCTTCACGCCGTGAATCTCGGCCACCTCGTCGTCTTCGGAGACTTGGTCGTCGAAGAACATCTCGTACGTGAAGCCCGAGCACCCACCCGGGCGCACCGCTATGCGGAGGGCGACCTCGGTGCCTCCCTCCCGACTCATCAGCTCCTTGACCTTCTGTGCAGCGGGTTCCGTGAGGACGATCACCTCTCACCTCCTTCCAGAGAGGACCACCTCGACAGCTTCCCGAAACGGTGTCATTCCTGAATTTATCCCTTGCTGAAGAGCGACATCGTTCGAAATACCACCACGTCGAGCTCTGGACCTACAAGTAGCCCGGTCCCTCAGGTCCTCAGAGGTCAATCGCGCCCTACCCGCATACGACACGGCTCGCCGTCTTCGATCGACTGGAACTCGAGCACCTCCATGTCGGAGGCGGCACAGGCGAGGCTCTCGTCGCAGATCGCCTTGTGTACCGTGCAGACTATCTCGGGCGAAGATCGTGCAAGGTCGCGGTAGGGGCAGTCGCCGAAGACCACGACGAAGGACTCTCCGTCGCTTTCGACTCCTGGTTCGAAGCCGAGCAGGTCGAGATCATCGACCAGCGCTGAAGCCGCTCGCTTCCAGGACTCGGCGTCGCGGTCGGGGGACGGGCGTCGCCCTGATGCTCGCCTCTTGGTGGAGGAGTCTGCGGGTTTGCCGGTGCGATCTGACGATTCCCGGGAATGCTCGGCGGACTCGCGAATCTGTCTACCCCAGATTCTTCCCAACTCGTAGGCGTCGCCAGGGGATGCTCCATACTCCGAAATCAGCTCTCCGAGTGTCTCCGCTATCACACCTCTCAAGACCCTCAGTGCCCTTTCGCCGACAAGCGCAGCAGGTCTCCTGGGGGTGGCCGAGTACAGGTGTACAGGTCTACCAACCTTGCCTGACAGCACGGGCTCGATGGTGACGAGTCCGGCCTCCCTGAGCCGCTCGAGGTGGGGCCGGACGGTGTTGGGGTGAAGTCCGAGACGCTCTGCGATCTCGTGCACCGACAGGGGCGTCGGCGAGTCCTGTACCAGGCAGTAGACCTCGAAGCGCGTCTCGTCGGCCAGGGTCTTCATCACCTGGAAGGCCTGCGCTCTCGATGCGGATTCTGCGACTCGACTCTTCAATTCGCTCGGAGTACTCGACGCCACCGCGCGCCACCTGCCTCCGCCGGGCGGTCTCGGGCGCGGATTGCTTCTCGTCTTTGGCCTTTGATGGCCGCGCTTGCAGCCGTATCATCAATTAATACGACGCGTACAGTATTTATTGTACAGAAATGATGCCCGGCCGTAAGCGGATTGGAGCCAACTACGAATGAGCGGGGGGCCGACGAGGACAGCAGAGTTCGAGGAGAAGGTCCGGGAAGCCCTGCGGTCGGTGGTGGATCCCGAACTCGGAATCGACATCGTCGAGGCCGGTATGTTCAAGGGCGCGTCGCTGGACGACGGCAAGGCCGTCGTAAAGGTCGCTCTTACGATAGCGGGGTGTCCCTTGAGGGGGCCGATCCAGCGGGCGGTGGAGGCAAGGGTAGCTTCCCTCGAGGGGGTGCGCGAGGTCGTGGTCGAGATGGGCGAAATGGACCCGGCCGAGCGGTCGGTAGTGATGGACCGGGTCCGGAGGAAGCGGCACGAGAACCCCGAAGCCACCGAGGTGCCTCCGGATACCCAGGTCATTGCAGTAGCGTCCGGCAAGGGCGGAGTGGGGAAGTCGACGCTGTCGGTCAACCTGGCTGCGTCCCTGGCGCTGCGCGGACACGCTGTCGGCCTGCTCGATGCCGACATCTGGGGCTTTTCGGTACCTCGCATGCTGGGGGTCTCTGGGAGGCTCGGCGGCAGGGAGGGAAAGATAGAGCCATGGCTCGTGGAGGTCGGCAGCGGCCTCTTGAAGGTCACCTCGACGGGACTGCTGGTCGACAGGGAAGAGCAGGCACTGATGTGGCGGGGGCTCGTCTTGGCGCGGGCATTCGAGCAGTTCCTGAAGGATGTCCGGTGGGGTCCTATGGACTACCTCGTGGTCGACCTTCCCCCCGGTACCGGCGACATCCAGATGGCACTGGCGAGGCTGCTCCCCCATGCCGAAGTGGTGGTCGTGACCACGCCTCAGCGCTCTGCCATGACGGTAGCTTCGCGTGTGGCTAACATGGCGCGTCGCTCCTACCTGCACATCCTCGGCGTCGTTGAGAACATGTCCTATTTCACCTGCGAGCACGGGACCCGCTACGACGTATTCGGGAAAGGCGGAGGCACCGAACTCGCGGAGCACCTTGGGGTTCCCCTGGTAGGCCAGGTCCCTCTCGACGCAGCGCTCATGGAGGCAGCGGACACCGGTGCTCCGGCGGTGGTGTCAGATCCGCAGGCTCCTTCGGCCGTGGCGATCCGGAGCATCGCCGAGACCATCTCCTGCGAGCTGCTCCCACCGCTCGACGACACCTCCTGCACCGCACAGGTAGAGGGACTCGCCGTACGACCCGCAAGACGGACCGGGTAGGGCAGACTCCTTGCCTCTAAGAGCCCGGATGTGGGACGGAGCCCAGCTGGGCTCGACCCCCAGTGCGTGTTCATCGGGCCAGGATCTCGGAATCCGAGACGATACGACCGTCCTTCATCCGGACCAGCCTCTTTGCGGCCGAGGCCACCTGCTCGTCGTGAGTTACCAGCACGACGGTCTGTCCCTCCGAGTTCGCCTGACGTAAGAGCTTGAGCACGGCGCTCGAGCTCTCCGAGTCGAGGTTACCGGTCGGCTCGTCGGCCCAGACGATGGCGGGAGCGGGGGCCAGCGCTCTCGCTATCGCCACTCTTTGCTGTTCCCCTCCCGACAGCGCGTAGGGGCGGTGGTCGAGGCGCTTACCCAGGCCCAGTTTTTCGAGGGTAGAGGCGGCGATCTCCCGCGCTCGGGAGGGCTTCACTCCCCCTAAGAGCAATGGAAGTTCGACGTTTTCCAGGGCGGTGAACTCGGGTATCAGGTTGAACGACTGGAAGACGAAACCGATCTTCTTTGCTCTGAAGCGTGCGAGCTCCTTGTCCGAGAGATCGTGGATGTCGACGCCGTCGACCGACACCATTCCTTCGTCGATGGAGTCCAGCCCCGAGAGGCAGTTCAGCAAAGTGGTCTTGCCCGATCCCGATGGCCCCATCACGGCGACGAACTCACCGTCGTCCACCGCCAGATCGACTCTCTTCAGTGCCTCCACATCCCCCGCGAGGCTCCGGTATACCTTGCGGACCCCCTTGGCTCTCAGCGCCGGCAACTTCTCGTTCCAGTGCCTGGATTCGGACCCAGCGCCTCACCGGGAACCCGAGGTGGTTCCCTGTCTCAAGTTGAGCTTCAACCGAGCGTCGATTTCCGTCTCGATGCTGAAGCTCTCGGTGACGACGTCGGTGTCGGCATCGATTACGATCTCGTCGTCCGAGTACAGCTCCGCGAGCCACTTCGGGGCATACACGTCGATCCCGTCCAAGGAACCCACCTTCGTCGAGTCTGCACCTGGCTCGAAGTCTTCGTAAAGAAACGGCGCAGTGGACTCGCAACAGCCAGTTCCCAGGGTGATGACGAGATTGCCGGAGCGAAGACGCCTGACTTCTTCGAGTACGCGCAGAGCGGTATCGGTCGCTGTCACCTTCATGACCCTCTCACCCCCCTACCTCTGTCCTTGCCGGCTGGAGTTGCCGGAGCCCCCAAGGAGCAGTCGCTCTCGCTACTGCAAGAGCGTAGGAGAGAGGACTCCGAAGTGCATGTGAGCGCTCTTCTGTCCCGACTTGTCGATGTGGACATGCTTTATCTGCCGGTACTCGTCGTAGCCGTAGCGCCCGAGCTCGCGCCCGATGCCGCTCTGCTTGTAGCCCCCGAAGGGGTACTTGGAGTTGATCAGGTGATGGTCGTTGATCCAGATAGTCCCACTCTCGATGCGGGCGGCCAGTGATTCAGCTCGTGCCTGATCCCTACACCACACCGCACCGGCGAGGCCGTAGATCGAGTCGTTGGCGACCTCGATGGCGTGGTCGTCGTCCTTGACCTTGATCACCGAGAGCACCGGGCCGAAGATCTCCTCTTGGGCGATCTTCATCTTGTTGTCCACGTCCGCAAATATCGTAGGCTCGTAGTAATACCCGCCTTCGTGCCCGGCGACCTCGGCGCGCTTACCTCCGCAGACGAGCTTCGCCCCCTCCTCCTTGCCTATAGACACGTACCTTTCGACCGTCTCTATCTGCTGGGAGGAGACCAGGGGGCCGAGGTCCGTGGACATGTCGGTGGCGGGACCGATCTTCAGCTTCCCGGCCCGGTCTACCAGCATCGACACGAACTCGTCGTAGACGGATTCATACACGAGAGCGCGAGTACCGGACTCGCAGACCTGGCCGCAGTGGAAGAACGTGCCCCAGAGCACTCCGGAGGCAGCCAGGTCGAGGTCGGCGTCGTCCGTGACCAGAGCGGGAGACTTGCCCCCGAGTTCCAGTGTCACCTTCTTGACCGTGGAGGAAGCCAGCTGCATGATCCGGCGCCCGACTTCGGTAGAGCCGGTGAAGGCCACCTTGGCCACCTTGGGGTTAGAGGTCAGCTCCTCGCCCACGGCGCCGCCGGGACCGGCCACGACGTTGACGACACCCTTCGGCAAGTCGGTCTCGTCGATCAACCTCGCGAGCTCCAGTGCCGTGATCGAGGTATAGCTGGCGGGCTTGAGCACTATGGTGTTACCCGCTGCTATGGCCGGGGCGATCTTCCAGGCGGCCATGATGAGGGGGAAGTTCCAGGGGACGATTCCCGCGCATACCCCGTAAGGCTCTCGACGTACGTAGTTCTCGGCGGGGAGCGGGAAGGTCGTCGGCTCCTGGGGCTCGATGTCGGGAACCTCCCGTGCCATCCTGGCGAAGAACCGGAAGGCCTCCGCGGCTCCCGTCACGTCGGCCATCTGAGCTTTCCTTATGGTGCCGCCCGAGTCCTTGGACTCCAGCTGTGCCAAGTGCTGGCTGTTCTTGGTGATGTTCTGCGCGATCTGGTCGAGGATCTCCGCTCGCTTCTCGCCGGGCATCCCGGACCAGACCCCGGACCGGTGAACCTCGTAGGCCGCATCGATTGCCTTTGCCGCGTCGGCCCTGTCACCTCTGGCTATGCTCGCGAAGGGCTCGCCGGTGGAAGGGTCGATGGTTTCGAACGACTTGCCGCTCTCGGCCTCGGTCCACTCGCCTCCGATGTAGAGCTTGTAATCCGACATCGAATTCCTCCTGCAGATCTCAGTCGAATCGATAGTGCGAGACATGCCGCACCGAGTGGGGGCACTCGCTTCCCTCCGGCGCAGACAGAAGATAGCCTACCCCAGACTCAGCGGTGCTGCGACCTGCAGTGCCGGCTTCCTGGGAGCCTCTCCTCAACCAGTGGCGAATTCCAGGTCCTCTGCGAAGGCTGTCACGGCCCCCGACTGCTCGGTGAAGGCTTCCAGGCTGGACGAGAACTGAATCTGCAGGAACTTTCCCTCAGGTGCTGGAACCACGTAGACCTCCACGACCAGGGGAAAGCCGTTCTGGACCGCGTAGGCCCGGAATGCGGCAGCTTCGAAGCGGGCAAGACTCGTCTTGTGGGGCTGGACCATGATTGCAAAACCCTGCTGCGCCGATGCCTTCGTCGCCACCTGCGAGGCCACTTGCAGCGCGTCGAGCCCTGGTGCTTGCAGGGCTAGGACCTGAATCGCGGCGAAGTCCAGCCCGTCACGCCCGTTCGAGAAAGAGTCCGATGCGGCGTCTCCGGTCTCGGGCTGCGCCCTCTGCAGGACTTGCCATCCGACCGGGAGCCGGGTCCTGTAGCCGAGAGAGCTCTCGAAGAGGTCAGGACGCACGGCGCCGCCCCCCGTCGGGGGGTTCTCCTTTCTGGCCTCCCCGAGAGAGCCCGAAGCCCTGGGCGCAGGGGCACGACTTCCCCCATCTGGTGCAGGTGTAGCGGGCGAGGTGGTGGGCCCGGAGGGCTTCTTCCAGGGGAGCTCGACTTGCCCACGTCTTGCCATGACGACAAGTGCCGATGCCGAAGCCACCACGCCGAAAAGAACGACCATCGAGATCACGAAGGCCACGACGCGCAGCGGCGACCTTCTGTCCCTGCGAGTAAGGTCGGCATCGTCGGTCCGTGCTGCATCGTGCGACTCGTCGGCCGGTCCTGTGTGTACACCCGTGGGGACGGCACCCCCGTCGAACGTGTCGGGGGGCTGGTCGAGGCTTCCGGCAGAAAACCGTTCCGTCACGGGTTCACGTCAAGAGCGAGGGTAGGTCTGGGTCGGTGGGGTCCCCGGCACTTCGGGAAGAGGCAGCCCTTGCTCCCACCGGATGTAGCTGACGACCGCTGCGATTTCTCCCGCCGAGAGAGAGTCCTTGAAGGCCGGCATCTCCCCTCTGCCCGCGTAGATCACGTTGGCGAGGTCCTGGTCCGTCCACCTGGAAGGCTCGTACCTTCTGGCCCGCAGACCGGGCGCCGAACCACCCGAAAGACGGCTTCCGTGACACGACATGCAATTCCGTTCGTAGATTACACGTCCTGCTGCAGCGATCGGCGGAGGGTCTCCCGTCGGGAGCGGTCCGATGGGTTTTTCGACCTCGCGTCGTGCGCGCTCTGCCGGGCTGACCCCACCGTAGGCGAGCATCCAGACCACTCCCGCCGTGACGAGCGCGAAGAATGCCAGGAGAAACGCCAGCCCCCCAGGGGTGAGCTGCTGAGCCCCCTGTCTTCTCTGTCTTGACGACGCCCTCCTTTCCCCCCGGCGGGAACGCCCGTCCTCGGGGCTTTCAGGCCCCGTATCGCCACCTGGATCGGACTCCTTCTCCTCCAACCGACCGAACCTCTCCCTCTTGCTCCAGCTTGATCAGGTGTGCCCAGACCGAAAACTCGGCTATCCGGTGGACCGACCGTGGAATGTCGACATAGAGGGTTCGCACGATCTCACTGACCTCCACGGCATCGGGCGCTGCGGAACGAAGCAGCTCCAGAATGGCTCTTTCGCGTTCCAACCGGTGCTCTATGTACCACTCGATGGCGGCAACCGGTTCGGGCAGCGGTTGTCCGTGGCCGGGCAGAGCCAAAGTCGGTCGGGTCCGACCCAGCTTGCGGAGCGACTCCAGGTAGTCACGCATGCTCCCGTCGGGCGGCGCGATGACGGAGGTGTTCCCCCCCATCAGGTGGTCGCCCGTGAATGCGACCTTGTCATCCGGCAAGTAAAAGCAGAGGTGGTCCGACGAGTGGCCTGGCGTGTGCATCACGGCGAGCCTCAGGTCCCCCACTTCGAGGGAAGATCCATCTTCGAGGGGTATGTCGACCTCCAGCCTGGAAGGATGGCCCGCCAGAGGGGCATGAAGCCGCTCCGCGAACTCCCTGGCTCCCTCGGCGTGGTCGGGGTGGTGATGGGTGAGCAGGATTGCCTTCGTGGAGCAGCCGGACAAGGCGGCGCTGACAGCCTGGATGTGTTCGTCGCTTGCCGGGCCGGGGTCGATCACCACTGCTAGATCCGCGGACCGGAGGACGTAGGTATTCGTCCCCGGCCCGGTCATCAGCCCTGGGTTCGGCGCCAGCAGGCGTATTATCCCGGGGAGGACTTCCTGGGGAACCGAAGCTACGAGGGGGAAAGACGTCTCTTCCCATCCCTGGATCCCCCTAGTCCCCCAGGTGGGGCCAGTACCCCGGGGCAAGGACTCGTTTCTTCGGGGGGTCGGGGCGAAGTCGGGCCGAGCCGAGACGTCCGTGCGATTCTGGTCAGGGACCTCGGTCACGGCAAACCCCCTGCGTCCTCGTAGCCCTCTTCTCCCGGCAGCAGGATCCTGAGGGTCCCGTCTTTCAGGCTGACCCGCGGACGTGTCGCCTCCGGCCTTGCGTCTCGTGCCCACCGGAGCAGGTCGTCGATGGAGTCGAAGGACGCCAGCCGCTCGAGGTTCTTGAGGGTGGGAAAGATGATCGTCATGGCCCCTCGGGCTGCCGCTGCGATGGCGGCCTCCGGGGATATCCAGACGCTGTCGGTTGCCTCTTCGCCTTCGTGGGCGGGGTCCTGAGCAGGAGGCTTACGGCAGACGAAGAAGCGCGTGTCGTATCTGCGCGGCTGGCCTGGGGGAGTCACCCAGTGCGAGAAGAAGTGAAGGTCGCGCAAGGCCAGCTTTACTCCGAGGGATTCCAGGATCGAGGGGAAAGTCGTTCCTCTGGCGTTCAGCTCCGCCCGGCACCGCGTCATACGTGCGGCGAAGGCCGGGTCGGCTTCCGGGTCGATCGGCGTCCCGGAGTCGTCCACAGCCAGGAGTATCCCGGCTTCCTCGAACAGCTCGCGGGCCGCCGCCACCAGCCACGCGAGTCCGCCCTGGCTCAACCCGAGCATCTGCGATGCCGCCGCGTCGTCCAGGTCCGAGACCAAGTGCTCGACCTCGGAGTCGGCGGGATCGACGGCTCCTCCCGGAAACACGAAGGCTCCGCCGACGAATTCGCTCCTGGGGTTCCGACGGACCATGAAGACCTCGAAGGAGCTGGAGGCGGAGGCGCCCGCTCCCGCCTCTGACGGAGCGGCGTCCGGGGCGTCTGACCCGGAAGGCGCATCGGAGGTGGGTCGCACCATGACGACGGTCGAAGCCGGCCTGATGGGGACCTCTCGAGGTTCGGTGGACGCGCCTTCGGTGTCGGTGCGGAGTAGTGGTTCAGGGGAGGGGTTCATCCAGCAGCCTCCTCGGTAAATCGACGCCTCAGGGCAGGGGCCGGGCTCCTGGACCCGGATCAGGCACACCTCGTGTTCGGTCTCGCGACCGACCCCTCTGCTTACCTGAAATTATGGAACGAGCGGAAACCCCAGGACATAGCGCCGACCAGTCGTCCCGTCCCGCGCCGGCTCGCGGGGCGCCAGCCTCAGGAGCTCCGTATCCCGCTGTGCTGGCCTGAACTAACGGATGCCTTGTCGCTCCTGGGCTTGCGGGCCAACTTGTTGGCTACACGAGCAACCGCCACTACGTTGGTCATAACCTCGCCGAAGGCGTCCGGGTCTGCAAGCAGCCAGGTATGTCCGCCTGAAACCACGTCACCTTCTGTCTTGGCCGCCATGCAGAGGTCGTTGAAGGCCGCCTCGGTGATTATCCGATCTTCCTGCCCCCACAGGATCACGAGCGGGACATCCCGCTCCTTGAGCTCTTCGAGCTCATTGCGCAGGTCTGCGAAGCGCGCCAGATTTGCAACTTTCCAGAAGGCTGCGGGATTCCGGAGCAGGTTGGGGATCGCATCTTCGAGGATCACCGGCAGGACCCTGGTGATCTGGCGTACTGGAAGGATGTCCGCCGGAAAGTGAATTCCCCAGTCCCAGATTGGCCGCTCCTTCATGGACTCGACGAGTGAACCCTTCTCTCGCCAGGCCGAGCCACCAATGGAATTCACGAGCACGACTAGGCGGACGCGGTCGGTGTGACGGTGTGCGAAGGAGATCGCAACGCCTCCGCCGAAGGAATGTCCAACCACCATCACGGGCTCGGTTATCTCCAGGGCGTCCAGGAACCTGGCTACCCAATCTCCATATCCGGCAATCGAGAATTCTTCCCTGGGAAGGTCCTCGGTCCCTCCGAAGCCAGGGAGTGCCGGTGCGATGACTCGCACGCCCAGCCGAGTCAATCGCTTCATTGCTCGCTTGTACGCGTGTTGACCCAGCCCCCATCCGTGCAAGAACACCAGGGGGTCTCCCTCTCCTGCCTCGCCGTAAGCGGCTCTCCGCCCGTTTACCGAGCAGGATTTCCACTGCAAGTGGTAAGTCTCGTCCCCAGCCACGGTCGTCCCCTGCCACGTTCGAGCCGTGATCTCCTGCCTACCCTGATCTCGTTCGGCCCCAGGGCCGACGGGATTCGGGCTTACGGTCCGTCAGGTGCCCACTCGGGGCTACACGATACAACGCCCGGAGGGCAAAGGGCATTGCAGCAGGGGTCGTCGTACGCCGGGCCGTGGGCGGTCGGGCTCCGAGAACTGGACGATGATGCTCGATAGCGGTCAGCTCGTTTCCAGGAATCGGCACGCCACTTAGGGCTTGCAGTGGGCTCAATCAACTTCGGAACAGTCGACTTTCGCCGGAACTTCCGGCCAGAGCCCTATCTGTCGGGAGGCACTCAGCCTGCGTATTGACGCCGAGCGAGGGCCTCCTTGCGCTCTTGTTCGGTCATGCCGCCCCAGATGCCGTGAGGCTCTCGGATCGCGAGAGCATACTCACGGCATTCTTCGATCACAGGACACCTTGCGCAGATGGCCTTCGCAGCTCTCTCTCGTTGCAGCTTTTCGTGCTTTCGCTCGAAATGATTTGGGGGAAAGAACAGGTAGGCATGATCGCCCTTGCATGCAGCACGTGCCTGCCAGAAGTCGTCAGGTGGTTTGGACATAGCGCTCTCCGCCCACTCGGTATCGAATGTCCGTGACGCGACAATCCCGACATGGCGGGATTTCCAGACCGCTACCCCGGCAACTTGATCCTGGCGGTCCAGCCACCAACCCTGCGGAGACAGGATGCCTGCATGCTACCAAAAGGGGATGAAGAAATCCAGATGTGGATGCGATATTTCTGGAGGAATTACTGTAATTACAGTACTGTAATTACAGCTTCCAATAGCGTTACAAATCGGCCCCGTTTTCTGCCGGCTTCACTATTAAGTAGACACCCAGCGTGCCCGAAACAACGACCTCATCTCCCCGTGCGAGATGCCTCGTAGAGGTCTGGGCGGGAAAGCATGCGTTACCTATCGCCACGGTTCCCTTCGGCCGTAGGGGGTCGCGGACTCTTGCCGCCATTCCCAACAGCTTTTCCCGAGCGATCGAAGGGGCCCAGAAGCGCGTTCTCGCCATCACGACCACCCCGAGGCGCCATGCCGCCACGTACAGCACGAACAGGAGGACCCCAACCCAGAGAGGGAGTCGCATCTCCGAGGTTCCCCCGGTAGTGGCAACTCCAAGGCTCAGGGCAGCGCAGACGGCTCCGGCCAGCGAGGAGTAGGACCGCACCCCCTTGTGGATGTCGGCGGCAAACAACGGCACGGAAGCCACGAGCAGGGCCAGGGAGACCGCGTTGGGCCTGCCCGCTCCCATACCGTAGCCTCCGACCAGTAGACAGACGAAGCCGCCAAGTGCCACCACTCCGATGCCGGCGGTGTAGAGCTCCAGGGCAAAGAGCACAATGGCTGCCATCAAGAGCATGTAAGCGACCGGAGGAGCGGTCGCCCCGTGGAGGATTCGCTGGAGAAATCCAAGCTTGTAGAAGGTGACTTGCACCGAGGGCTGCCGGAGGGGAGGGGACGCTTCCGGGGTGATCACCTTGGCCGTGTGCAACACGGTCTCACGGCGGCCTGTCCCCGGAGTCGAGACCGATACTGCCATTCCGTCCAGGGCCACGATCGCGTCGCCCAGTGTCGGGGCCACGAGGTGAGCCAGGCCGGTCGAGGTGAGCTCTTCTGCGTCCAGGCTGCGCTCGAGAGCGGCTTCCGGTAGCCCGGGAAAGCGCGCCTGGAGGAATTGTCTCTGAGCCGCGCCTTCGCGCCCGGGAGCCTCACCGAGCAAAGCTGGAAGCGCTGTTCCGGCTCTGGATTGGGGCGAAACTACCCTCAAGTGGGCAGCCAGGTATAACCAAAAGGCTCCCCGTTCTGCCCGGGCAGGTGCAGGACCTACCCAGACCGCCACAGGGACGGGAGACTCTGCGATCCTTGCCGAGAGCTCTGCCGTTGCTTCCCATTTCCCGCCGAGCGAGCCCGGCGAGTCGATCTGCATGAGGACTAGCTGAGCTCCTTGGGATGCAGCAATGTCGAGCTGCCGTTCCAGGAAGGCCTTGTTGATGGCGTCGACCGGGCCCTCGACTGCGACGACGTGGACCGGCCCGTGCGTGCGGTCCTCCGCCAAGGCTGGAGGTGCAGCGATAGGCATGGCGAGCAAGGATACGACCGCCGAGCTGGCCACCAGCCAGAAAGCCGCCCAAAGAACCCTCCACCCAGCCGCCTGGTCGTGGACCGGCCCGCGTGCCCTGCACCCCCTCTTGTGAGGGCTCATGTCAGCCGCTCCACCCGCCGCTGTTTCGCCGACACTCGCCCGCTCTATGATTCTCCCCATGGACCTCACCGAGTTCTTCCAACCGCGCCTTCACATACTGCTCGGTAAGGGCGGTGTCGGCAAAACCACGGTCGCCGCCGCGCTCGGGGTCGCTGCGGCCCGAAAGGACCTCGACACGCTCATCTGCGAGACCGAGGGCAAGAGCGGTCTGGGAGCGATCTTCGGCAAGGGGGCCCTGGGGTACGAGGAAGAGCGACTCGTCGAACACCTCTGGGCACGCACGATAAAGCCCGACGAAGCTCTGATTCAGTACCTGGAGGATCACTCGATGTTCAAGCTGTCCAGGTACCTGGTCAGGGCGAACCTCCTCGAGTACGTCTCGACAACGATCCCGGGAATCAAGGACGTCCTCATCCTCGGAAAGGTCAAGCAACTCGTCTACCGGAACCGAGACTACGAGCGCCCTTACGAGGTGATCGTCCTCGACCCTCCGGCGGCCGGCCACGCTTTGACCTTCCTCTCCTCACCCCTCGGGATCAAGAACGCCGTGAGGGTGGGTCCGTTACGGGAACAGTCCGAAGAGGTACTGGCCCTGCTGCAGGACCACGACCTCACGGTCGTTCACGTGGTGACGCTGCCAGAAGAGACGCCTGTGAACGAGGCCCTGGAGGCGGCCGAGAAGGTCGTCGAGAGGACGGCCTGCAAGCTGGGCGTGGTGTTCGTGAACGGCTGTTATCCACAGCCGCCCGGAGTAGTCGGGCCCGAGGAGGTTTTGGAGGCGGCGAGAGAAGTCGGAACTTCAGTCGAAAGAGAAGTGGCGGAGGGCATGGCCGCAGCATCTGCGTTCCTGGCGGAGCGGTACGAGATGCAGCAGAACGAGAAGCGACGGGTGGCAGAAAAGCTCGGGCTTCCCACTGTGGAGCTTCCTTTCCTATTCACCACCGACATCACGGCCAGCGAGATCGAACGTCTGGCTGCCGCAATCGAAGCAGGGGTAAGAAATCTAGGGGAGCAACCTACGTGAACGGCGCAGCTACGCCCACATCGCTGGGGCAGGAGAGGTCCTACGAAGGCGATTCCCCGCCGGAGCTGGTCGCTCTGGAGCGGCTGGTGGAACGGTCACGTGTCATCTTTGCGTGCGGCCCTGGAGGCGTGGGGAAGACGACGGTTGCGGCGACGCTAGCCTTGCACGCCGCGCGCCTGGGGGCGAACTCCTGCGTAGTTACGGTCGACCCGGCCAGGCGGCTCGCCAACGCACTGGGGCTAGCTACCCTGAGCAACGACCCCCACGAGATACCTAGGGACGAGTGGATCGGAGACGCGGAGTCGGCCGGAGGACGCTTCACGGCCCTGATGCTCGATGCGAAGGCGACCTTCGACGCACTTGTCCGAAGGTACGCGCGCCGTCCAGAACAGGCCGAGCGAATCGTGTCGAACCGGTTCTACCAGAACCTCGCCGAGTTCCTCTCGGGGACTCAGGAATACATGGCGATGGAGAAGCTCTTCGAGCTGACCAACCTGTACGACTTCGACCTCGTCGTGGTCGACACGCCGCCTTCCAGGAACGCGCTGGACCTCTTGGAGGCTCCGGAAAGGCTGGTCAAGTTCCTCGACGCGCGGGTATTCCGGTATTTCCTGGCACCGACCGGCGCTTACCTGCGGGCGGTGGGGGCTGCAGGGCGAGGGGTGCTCAAGATGGTCGCGAAGGCGATCGGGTCCGAGGTGATCGACGACGCAGCCGAGTTCTTCTCCGCCTTCGAGGGCATGTACGAGGGCTTCAAGGACCGGGCCCGTGCGGTCTCGCAGCTCATGCGGGAGGAGACCACAGCGTACGTACTGGTTTCCTCTCCTCGCAAGGACGCAGCTGAGGAAGCATCATTCTTCGCGGAGCGGCTGAGACAAGGCGGACGTGAGGTCTCGGCTCTCATCGTGAACAGGATGCACCCGAGGTTCTCGCCGTTGCGTGCAGGCGTTGCAGCAGGCAGAGCGTCAGCCCTCAGATCGCAGGGCACCGCGGGCAAGCTGCTCGCCGAGATGTACGACCTGTTGGACGTGCTGGACGGGATCTCGGACGGGGAGGCCGAGAACCTGGCGGGCCTTGCTGGACGATGCGTGCCGGCTCCGGTGGTGGTGGTGCCCGTTCTACCCCACGACGTCGCGGCCGTCTCGGACCTCGTGGAGCTCGAGTGGTACCTGTTTCCGTGAGCGGACTGCGAGGGGTGTAGTGGCGTCAGCAGGGAGTACGAGGCAGCCTCACGTCACTTCTGCTCGGGCGAGCCAGCGTGCACCGGCGCACGGGCTCCCAGCGACCACCAGGTCGTGCCCCCTCCCGCATTCCGCGGAGCACCAGCCTGTCCCCCGGGGGTGAGCCTCAAACGCTACTCGAAGCCCTGTGGGTCAGCCTCGTGCGCTTGTAGCTACGGTAGGTCGTTCGGTGCCCGCTGGTGTCTCTGATACGCCTCACCCGCCCGACGGATTCGCCCCCGTGATCCGCACGCACCTCGAAGCACTCGTCCAGGCCGGTGATCCGCATCAGGTCCCATATTCGGTAGTCGCGAATTCTGACGATCACCTTCCCGGCCTTGCAGAGGGCTGCGGCCTCCTGCAGGATTCGCAGTCCTCCCGCGTCGACGAAGTCGCAGTCCGTGAGGTCGACGACCAGGACGTCGCACTTCGGCAACTCGACCAGGGCCTTACGAGCGACTTCGGAGGAGTAACTGTCCAGGGCGCCGTGACACGACCAGATCGTGGCGTCTGGGTCGCTTAGGATTCGTGACCTGAACATCGCACACCTCGCCCAGATCTTACGACCCTCCCGCTGCTCGTGCACGGGCGCCTTTCCTACCAGCACTTTCCCGGATGTCTGCAGGACCACCCCTGCAGCGTGCAGCGACTTTGCGGGTAGGAGGCAGCTCAGCACCGGGCCCGCCGGCAACGAAGGGATCCTTCGGGAGTAGCCGGGAGCCTGGAATTCCGGTCGGTTCAGGCGCTACTCTCGCCCGAGGGAATTAGCGATGCCTGTGCAATGGGGTAGTCGCATGACCTGGGACGGGTGAGGGAGCATGTTTTCTGTAGTGCTTGCGACGGATTCACCGTGGGTGGAAGAGGACGTCCGAACTGAACTCGAAGGTCCGGACTTCGGCTTGAAAGTGGTCGACTCGGGTCGGACCGCTGTCGACGCAGTGCTCTCCGGAGGGGTAGACGTGGCGGTGCTGGACATGCAGGTGGGGTCGATGGGAGCGCCGGCGATGGTGGCAGAAATCCGCAACGAACTCGATGACCGGATCGCCTCGACACCGGTCGTCTGCTTGCTGGACAGGGCCGCCGACGCCTGGATTTGCAAGAAGATGGGAGCGGACGAGTGTCTGTCGAAGCCCTTCGAGCCGGGATCCCTGAAGCGAGCGGTGCGGAGGCTCGCCGGACGTCACGGGGTGGGTCCGGGCGCGGCCGCGAAGTGGAAGCGCTGAACGACAGGGGAGTGCCCAGCTGCAAGGGCCTGGTTGGACCATTGCCTTTTCGGGTCGGGCTCGATGGCCGGTTCGGTCTGCCGCCGGTCGAATTGCCCTCTCTGACACTTCGGTCGGTTGGGTACCTTGGAGGTCGGCGGGACGTGGCGCAGTTTGGTTAGCGCGCAGCGTTCGGGACGCTGAGGTCGCGGGTTCGAATCCCGCCGTCCCGACCACATACCTCGGCCTCTTTTGGAGTCCGTGCGCGGCCGGCAAGGGACCCCGAGGCCGAATGTAACGTGAGTCGCCGGCCCTCATTCCGTGCCCGCGGGCGAGGGGAAACAGTTGCTGGCTAAGGGTACTCAGGTAAGACCTAGGGCAGACTAACCCGGTAAAGCGCCGAGGCTCCGAACGCGGTCTGGTACAGGTATCCCAGGTCCTCCCGTAGCGAGAAGTCGACCGGGCTGTCGAACGAAAACTCGGCCTGGGTGCTCAGGGTGCCTTCGTCGAGTACGAACGTGGTCGCCCCCTCCCAGCTGGCCACCGCCAGCCGTGAGCCGGACGACCTCACCGTATGGACCGGGGAACCGAAGGCCACGCTGTCCATGACGGACAGGCTGGCCCCGTCCAGGACCTGCAGCTCACCTGTCTCGAAGTTCGCCACGTAGACACGGCCGGCTGCAGGCGAGTAGGCGACCCCGAGCGGCTTCCCGCCTACGCTCGCTCGCCCGAGGACAGCTCCCGTGGCAGCGTCGACCGCAACGACCTCACCCGTGCTCTCCACCGCCACGTACAGAGTCCCAGAAGACGGGTCCAGTGCCATCCCTGCGGACTCCGATCCCACAGGAACGGTGCCGACTACCGAGTTGGTGGCGGTGTCGATCACCGCCATGTCGCGTGTGAACATGCCCGTGACGAAGAGCTTGCCGCTGAACGGATCGAACAAGAGAGCTCTGGGCATTCCGGCAACCGGTATCTCGGTCATCACCGCACTGGTGGTAGTGTCGATCACCGCCACGGTTCCCGCGTAAGTCCGAGAGACGTAGAGCCGGGACGCACTCGGATTTTCCGCCATTCCCCACGGAAAGACGTTACCGATGCCACTGATGGCGGCCACGAGATCTCCGCTCGCCAGGGAGAAGACCTCCACCGGCGCCTCCAGCGAAGCCGGGTTGGAGGGATCGATCTGGTAGTGACCGACGTAGATCCGGCCCGTGCTCGTGGAAACCCAGACTGCCGCTGGACCTTCCGCCGTCGCTGTATAGCCGCTGGAAGCTCCGGTCAGCGTGTCGATGAGGGAGACCGTGTTGGAAGCGCTGTTGGCTACGAGAGCCCTCGTGTCGCCCTCGATGACCGCCAGCCCCCGCGGACCGCTACCTACGGGAGCCCTCGCAAGCTCGGTCCTGGTGTCGGCGTCCCAGAGTCCCACGGACGAGCTCCCGGTGTAGCTCACGAGCAAGCGGGCGTTGGGGTAGTCGAGAGCGAAACCTCCGGGTGCGGACGGCGTCGGCAGGTAGGCGCTCACGGCCAGAGTCGACGCGTCGAGGACCGCGAACGAAGAGGGGAGGGCAGCATAGACGAGGTCCCTCTGGGTATCTGCGAAGAGCGCCCTCGGACCCGCGGCGAGAGTGACTACCGCCGTCTCGACACCTGTGTAGGGGTCGAACGACCGCACCGTCTTGGACGCCACGTCAGATACGTAGATCCGGCCCAGCGGCGCGTGGAATGCGAAGCCGTCGGCGCTTACTGCTACCGCTATGCGCTGGAGCAGCGTGTCGGTCTGCATGTCCACCACGGCCACCTTCTTCTCTTGCTGGTTGGCTACGTACAGCAGGCCGTTGGCGTCGTCCACTGCCAGGAATGTCGGCTTGGTCTTTCTGCCGGTGTTGATCTGACCCGTCAGGTTCCCGGACAAGTCGGCGACCTGGATTCGTTGGCTCCCCGGGACAGCCACGTATACCTTGTCGAAGCGCTTCGAGACCGCGACGTCACTCGGCTTGGTGGCGAGCGTGGCGGTGTTGACCACGCTGTAGCGGGGCTTGGGATAGCTGGGAAGAGGAGCCAGGGTAGAGAGAGTATTGTCCCCCGAGGAGACTACGTACGCGTAGCCGGTGTCTCCGTCTACTGCCACGGCGACCGGCCCGGCGCCGACTGCGATGTCCCAGCCCGCGCTCGCCGACGCGGGGAGGAGAGCCACCAGCGCTGCTCCTGCGACGGCACAGATGGCGACGCGCTTAGCACGTCGGCGATTCCCGCCTCTGTTACCGCCGGGGTTCGGCAGCGTCCGCAACCACGGCATGGGCCGTCCGCCCCTCCCGAGACTTAACCGAGACAACGGCTCGCCCGGAATTCCGCTTCGAGAACGAATCACTCCTCCCCGAAGCCTAAGAAATCCGGCGAGCGTCGATCCGAAGGAATTCTCGACTCGGTCGGTGGTCGCCTTCAGGACTTCTTGCTCCGCACCTCGAAAAATGGCTCGAGCTGGCTATGGCGAATGATTCTTTCGGACTACGAATCTGGGTGCTCGTTTTGACTAGGAATGCGACGGGGTGGCGACTAAGGGCCGAAGGTACGCCCAACGCCGGCGGCCGAGGATCGCGAAGGGTTCGAGCGGGGGAGGTTCTCGGAAGTGGAAACGGCGCACCCACGTGCGCCGTTTCCAAGGGACAGTCCGCAGCGAGGGGCCTAGGACGACGCTAGCCGCCTGGCCCGCGCGATCTCGATCCAGGACGCTGCGGTCAGGCTGTGATTTCGGCAATCTTTTGGCCGATCGCGCCACCCCCTACGGGTCCGCCGCCCTGCTGGAGGGCCATGAGCTTTGTCATGTCACCCTCGATTCGCAGCTTTCCCGCCATGAAGGCCTGCATACCGGCCTGCGGGTCGTTCGCCACGAAGATCTGCTTCGCGGTCTCGTAGTCCGTCGTTATCGTCGCGTCGGCATCGTCAATGTGGCCGAGTCCCCACTCGAACTTTCCGCTTGCGATGATCATGTGGAGCTTCTTCTCGCCGCCGCCGGCCGAATCGGGGACATCAGTGACCGTCTGATTCAGCTTGAGGTCGATTCCGGCTGTCGCACCGGCGGCCGCCTGCTGAACCTCTTCCGAAGACTCCTCGGTGATCTTCTGGACGGCTTCGATCCACTGGTCGGAGAGGAACTCGTACTTGTCAGCCATCGTCGCTCCTTTCGGCTCTCTTTGGCCCGTCGACGTCGCTTTCTTCACGCTACTAGTTCGGCGGGCCCTCCCAACGGCTTGCACCGTCCGGCCGCCTCTGCCTGCCAGATTCTCGACTCGAAGTACGGCCGGTCGAATGCGTAGCAAATGATAGTAGGTTTGAGGCTCCGAGGCTACCCGGGCGCCTCGTACTTGCCAGACAGGCTGCCCAGGGGGTGCCAGGGGGACTTCACTCAGCCACGCCAGACCGTGATGTCTGCCGACGCCTCCGGCAGAGCGCCCCTGAGAAGGAAGTCCTCGGTGATCTTGTTGGTCCTCTCGGGATGTTCCAGCTGGGGTACGTGGCCGCCGTCCTCGTAGATCACCGACACCGAGTGCTCCATGAACTTGGATGTCGCCCGCGAGTACTTCCACGAAATCAGCGGGTCGCCCCGTCCCCAGATGAAGAGGGCCGGCGCTTCTACCTTCTCGAGCGATATCCAGAAGCCGTCCTCTCCGAAGGGCTCGGCGAGCAGATACGCACGCAGAGCGCTGTAGAGGGCCTGACGCGCCGATGCAGAGCTATAGATCCGCAAGAAATCGTCGATTGCGGCGTCGAGCAGCGCCTTGGACGTACGAGTGGACCTCCCGAGGAACGTCGAGACGACTAGCTCGGCGCGCCGACGGGAGAAGACCCCCGGGATCATCCCGACGTAGGAGGGGACCAGCCGCAGCAGCGGTATCAACTGACGGTCCTTGATGGGCGCCATCGCGGGAGCGTATAAGACCAGCCTGTCGACGCGGTCGGGCCACCGTGCGGCCACCTCGAGAGCCACCCGCCCTCCCAGTGAATTTCCCACCAAGGAAGCCCTCTCGATCCCCTCGGCGTCCATGTAGTGCAAGAGCTCGGTGGCGAGGAAGGCCGGGGTGTAACTCACCAGCGGCTTGTCGGACTCCCCGTGGCCCGGCTGGTCGATGGCGTGGACCTCCGCGAAGCGGGCCATGTGGGCGAAGGGGTGGAGCATCGAGGACTTGGTGGCAGAGAGGCCGTGAATGAATATCACCGGCGAGACATGAGCGTCGCCCTGGCGGGCCTGACCGCTGCGAGGGCCCCGCGACTTTATCCTTGCGATCGCGACTCTGCCGGCCTGCACTCGGCCTACCTCGTAGTCCCAGTCGTAAGGCCGACGCGGTTCTATATAGGAGCCCAGTTCCATGGCTCGGTGGAGGTTGCCCCGCACCGTGAGGTCCGAAAACGCGACCGCCTCGATTCCGTTAGTGTCCCCGGCGACGATCCGCTCCCAAGTCTCGGTGGAGGCCAGCGCCGAAATCTCGACCTTCTCGCCGTTGTGGCGGTCTACTTCTATTGATCCCTCCGAGAGCCTCACCAGCAAGGCTGCTTCGGGGGTGGCGATCTTGGCGCGGGTCTCCAGGGTGACCCTGTCGGGGTCTATTGCCAGGGCGACATCGGAGAGGACCGATTCCGCGTCGGCCCTCGCCCTGGCGCCGGATGGCGCCCTCAAGTGTGCGCTAGCGGTTGCCAACGTACTCCAGCCTCCTGGTCGGCCGTCCGGGACCGACTGACTGCCAGGCGGGGAACTCCTCAAGCCTAGCCCGGCAAGAACAGGAACAGGTGAATTTGACGGCCGGCTCCCAACGGGTCCGGCGGCGTTTCCGGTCTTACGGACGACCTCACAATCTAATTTCGGCACCGGACGTCTCTCGGTGAACTCGGCGCCCTACCGGTGGCCACTCTGGACAGGCGGCAGCGACCTGCTTTCGACGTCCGCCTGGGGGACCCTGGCACGTATTTCCAATGGACCTACGTTCTCGAGGTTTCGACGCACGCCCACGGCCCGACTGATCTCCACGGTCCGACGCAACAGTGGGTCCTGGCGAACTCGAAGCACAGCAGAACCACCTCGTATATGATCGGGTCGGGCGAGGTTGGGAGCGGGCTCGACCTCTCGTGGTCGGTCCCAGTTCCAGTGGGGTGGTCGGCGGAAAGCGGGGCTCGGATGGGTGACAGGCTCCAGGCTCTCGATGCGGCGTTCCTTGCTTTCGAAACCCAGAGCGCCCACATGCACATCGGTTCTCTGGCGATATTCGAAGGCGGGCCTCTGGAAACCGGAGTTTCCTACGAGGAAATCTACGAGCGGGTAATCGACTTGCTCCTTTCCCGCATACACCTGGTCCCCAGGTTCAGGAAGCGTGTGGACTTCGCGCCGATGGGAATCGTGCCGCCCGAGTGGGTGGACGACGACCGCTTCGACGTGCGATATCACGTGCGACGCGTGGCGCTTCCCAGTCCTGGTCGAGAGTCGCAGCTCTTCAACCTCGTGGGTCACATAATGTCCCGACCGCTGGACAGGCGGAAGCCCCTCTGGGAGCTCTACCTGGTAGAGGGCCTGCAGGGGGGCAAGGGAGCCATAGTCCAGAAGACCCACCATTGTCTGGTCGACGGCATCTCTGCAGTGGACATCGGCACCGTGATGCTCGACTTCACGCCCGATGCCAGGGTCGGAGAGTCGGAGCCGTGGACCCCCGAGCCCGGCCGGAGCCTCCCAGCCCGGGTCGCGGAGTTCGGCCTCGAGCGCCTGCGGAGTCCACGCAAGGTCGTCCAGACCCTCACTTCAGCGCTGAGGTCTCCCGGTGAGATAGCTGCCGCTATCCACGAGCGGGCTACGGGAATCGGCTCGCTGTTCTCCTCCAGAGGCGGGCTGATGGCCCCACCGTCCCCCATCAACGTGCCGATTTCTCCTCACCGTAAGTTCGTGGGAATAAAGGTCTCCCTGGCGGATCTGAAGACGATCAAGAACTCCCTGGGTGGAACCGTGAACGATGTGATCCTGAGCGCCACCACGGGCGGACTTCGCCACTTCTACGAGGTGCGCGGGGAGGACGTGGACCCGGAGACCTTCCTGAGGGCCCTGGTCCCTGTGAGCGTGCGGTCCGCCGACGAGTTCCTCGCTCTCGGCAACAGGGTCTCCGCCATGATGGTGAGCCTCCCGATAGGCGTCGACGATCCCCTCGAGCGTTATCGCCTCATAGGCGAAGAGACCAAGGACCTGAAGGAGTCGCACCAGGCGGTGGGCGCGGAGTTTCTCGTCGAACTCTCGAGCTGGGCTCCTCCCACCTTGCACGCAATGGCGGCGAGGTTGATGGGGCGACAGCGGCTGTTCAACTTGACGGTCTCCAACGTACCTGGGCCGCAGGTCCCCCTTTACGTACTCGGCGCCAGGCTCGTCGAGGCCTACCCGGTAGTGCCTCTGGCAGAGAACGGAGCCCTGTCAGTGGGGGTAACCAGCTACGACGGGGGTGTCTTCTTCGGACTCAATGCGGACGCCGAGGCGCTCCCCGACGTCCACGTGGTGGCCGAGGGCATCGAGAAGGCGGTAATGGAATATCTGGCACTGGCTGGCTGACGGGCATCCTGTTGCCTCGAGGCCGGTCGAGACCTAACCTCGCGCAGCTGCCAACCACACACCTCCGCCCGCACGGCCTTGCTCGAACCGGTGGAGACCGTTGCGTCTGCAGACCAACTTCACCAGTCGAGGGTCGATCCATATCGGGGTCCTCGGTCCCTCCGACCACACCACGACCAGCACCCCACCAGGTCCGACAAGGCGTGAAAGGGATCCCACGAAGGGCGGCGCGTTCATCAACACGACCAGGGCGGCACATCCCCGACGCATCGGGGGTCTGGAGGCGTCTCCTACGACCCAGTAGACGTGGGTCTTCCTCGACCACTCCTTGGAGGCTGCCACCTTGAGCATTTCCAGGGAGATGTCCATTCCGAGCACCGGCCTGGTGGGGAAGGCCTCTCGCAACATCTCCGTACCAAGCCCGGTCCCGCACCCGACGTCGACCAGAAGACCGCCAGATTCCCTACACTCCTGGACGAGCTCCGAGCTCAAAGCGGCACGTAGCGCAGCAGTGTGCAGGGCGCCGACGGTCGTGTCCCACGAGCGGGCTCTGGAGTCGAATGCGGCTTTGACCTGGGGCTCCAGGTAAGGCCAAGTCCGGGGCAGAAAGAGAGCGCTGGCTGCCAGCAGCCGCGGTCGCAGCACCGACCCGATTCGGAGCCGTTTCATCCGGACGTCAGCGTCGCGGTCATTCCTCAGGGCCGAGGCCGAGCAACAGGGCTGCCAGCGCAATTCCCGCGATCATGGCCGTAGCGCTAAGCGCCGCTCCCAGGCGGCCGAGGCGCTTTTCACCCAGTCGCCACGCGATGTATCCCGAGGCGAACCCGATCGGCCCGAAGACGACGGGAACGAACAGCGTCAAGAAGGCGAGCACAAGCGACCACCTCGCCCACCGCCGGGCCGCTCGTTGCATCCTCGTGGCGAGGAGGTCCTCGATGCTTGCTTGCTGAAGGTAAGCAGACGCCTCGCCCGGCCCGAGCTGGGCCGGATGCGTAAGGCGGGAGTGGGGCGTGGCCGGTCCAGTAGTTGCCCCGTGGGCGCTCACGTCGGGCGGCGCGAGCCCAGGCCACCCGTGAAGCGGAGGGTAGACCTGGTCGGGCCCCTGGCTGCCGGGCGGGTATCCCCAGGGGGGCCGCACGGGTGAAGTCGGTGGGGGTACTGCGGCTCGGCGAGTCAGGACCTCCGGGCTGCCCGGTGAGTGCGATACGCGGGGGTCTTGCGCGAACTGGGGATGTTCTGGGATCGAGTCCGCATGGGCTCTTTCAGCCGAGGCGCGGGCAAAAGCCCCGCAGGCGCCGCAGACGTAGTCGCCATCGGGTACCTCGGCCGAGCACTTGGGGCACCGCATGAGGCAATCCTACCAGCCTTGTGGCGGCCTGCCGGACGGGCTGGGCCCGACGCACTGACTTTTCCGACGAGATCAGGTCCTCTGTCCGGCCGGGCGCAACCAGCCTTGGGATGACAGGATCTCGGCTACTTGGACGCAGTTGAGAGCCGCGCCCTTGCGCAGGTTGTCGGAGGCAACCCAGAACGCCACGCCACCATCGTTGGTGGGGTCAGGACGGACACGTCCTACCCACGAACCGTCGGTCCCCGCCACATCGAGGGGGGTCGGGTATTCCTCTCCTACCAGGAGCTCCACTCCTGGAGCTTCGGCCAGGATGTCCAGTACCTCCTCGACGTGTGCAGGCTGGTCGAACTCTGCCACCACCGAGAGGCAGTGCCCGACGAAGACGGGAACCCTGACGCAGGTCGCCATGACCTTCAATCCGGGGTGAGAAAGGATCTTGCGACTCTCTTCCAGCAGCTTCTTCTCTTCCTTGGTGGTCACCGGATCGACGAAGGCGTCGCATTGGGGGACCACGTTGAAGGCGATCGGCTTGGGGTACACATCTCGCTTCGGCGAGATCTCGCTCGTACCGGCCCGTCTGAGCGTACTCGGACGTATCATCAGCTCGTTGGCCTGACGCTCGAGTTCTGCGATCCCCGCCTGACCCGACCCGGATACTGATTGAAGGGTGGTTACCACCAACCTTCGCGCACCGAACCTTCGGTGAAGAGGAGCGAGCACCGGCATCAATGCCATGGTCGTGCAGTTCGGGTTGGCTACGATACCCTTGTGGCGGGCCAGCTCCTCGGGATTGACCTCGGCGACCACGAGCGGAACCCCCCTTTCCATCCGCCAGGCAGAGGAGTTGTCTATGACGGTGGCACCTTCTGCAACCGCGGCGGGCGCCAGCTCTCTGGAGACGTCGCTTTCCACCTCCATCAGCACGAGGTCGAGTCCCTCGAAGCAGCCCTCCTCGACGACCCCCACTACCAGGGTCTCGTCGCGGAACCGGACCGGCTTACCTTTCGATCTTTCCGATGCGAAAAGCCTGAGCTCTGAGACTGGGAAATTCCGTTCTTCCAGGATCCGGAGCATTTCTTGCCCGACCAGTCCCGTGGCCCCGACGATACCCACCGAGATCTCCGCAGACTCCGCCGCAGGGTGCCCGGAATCCCGGTCACGCTCCTTCTCGTGCTCCGCCGGGGACCCCCCGGGGCCTTCTCCCTCCAGGGTTCCGGCAAGCACTCCGGTGGCTCGAGCGAGCGCCAGCTCGTCGTCGGAGCCGTCGTCTTGGTCGTGAGGAGGCGAATCAGCCCGCATCTTCGTGGTTCAGCCTTTCTGCGATGGCGCTGCGGTCTTCCGATTCCATGAGCTCCAGGTGAAACGCCCGATGGAGCTCACGTACGGCCGTGGGGACCGCTTCTTCCCTGATTACGCAGCTGATGCGAATAGGAGAGGTGGAAATCATCTCGATGTTCACGCCGGCATCGGCAAGTACCTCGAACATCTGGGCCGCAACCCCGGGGTGAGAGCGCATCCCCGCCCCGATGAGACTGACCTTCCCGATCCCCATGTCGATGTCGTATCCGGAAGCGCCGATGGCGTCGACCACGCCCTTTACGGCCTCTTCCGCTTCGGGGACGTCCTCTCTGGGGACCGTAAAGGAGATGTCGGTCTTGCCCTCGGACGAGACGTTCTGGACTATCATGTCTACGTTCACGTTCCGGTCCGCCAGGGAGCGGAAGAGAGTGGCGGCGATTCCCGGTCGGTCCGGTACTCCAATGAGGGTCACCTTCGCCTCGGATGTGTCGTCTGCGATTCCCGAAACGATGGCCTTTTCCATCGCAGTCTCTTCTCGTGTGATCCAAGTTCCGGGCGAGCTGGTGAAGCTCGATCTTACATGGATCTTCACCGAGTGATTCCTTGCGTATTCGACACACCTGGCCATCAGGACACGGGCCCCGGAAGACGCCATCTCGAGCATCTCGTCGTAACTTAGAACGGACAGCTTCACCGCGTCGGGCACCAGCCTCGGGTCTGCCGTGTAGATTCCTTCGACGTCGGTGTATATCTCGCAGACGTCCGCACCGAGAGCTGCAGCGAGCGCAACCGCCGTGGCGTCCGAACCCCCTCTACCCAAAGTGGTCACGTCGTTCGTGTCGGTCGATACGCCCTGGTACCCGGCGACGACCGCCACCTCGCCCCGGTCCATCACCTCCACTATCCTGGTCGGCCTGATGTCGACGATCTTGGCTCGTCCGTGAGATCGATCGGTGATGATCCCTGCCTGCGAGCCGGTGTAGCTGGACGCCTTGACTCCGAGGGTGTCCAGAGCCATGCAGAGCAGCGCCCCGGCGATTCTCTCTCCGCTGGTGAGCAGCATGTCCAGCTCCCGCTCCGGCGGCCTCGGGTTGATGGCTCTGGCCAGCTCGATGAGCTCGTCGGTGGTGTCGCCCATTGCCGAGACCACCACGCAGACGCGGTCGCCCGAGCGGACGCTGGAAGCGACGATGCGGGCGGCGTTCCTGATCCGGTCCGGGTCGGCAAGAGAGGTCCCCCCGAACTTCTTGACCCTGGTGACGGCCACGCGGACCCTCCCGCTCTCAGGGTGCCTCGGTCTCGCCGGACGCGCGGTCGAGGTCCACGAGGATGCCTCGGGCCTTGAGCTGAGCTAGAAGCTGCTCCTCGCTCTCGCCGAACATGAGCGCCACGTTTCTCACATCCGCCCGGCGGATCGCAACGAGTCTCGACGCGGTCTCTCTCCTCTCGGCCATGACCGACCGCACCAGCCTGAGCAACGGGCCGAACTCGACTCCTGCTTGCTGGAGCTTCTTGATGTCGAGCACGACCCTCGAAACGCTCACGGGCCTGTCTGGCTGGGGCAGCGACCCGAGGATCAGCGATAGGGGGACCCCGTAGAATTCCGCAAGGGACCGCAACCTGTCGACGGTGAGCTTGCGGAACCCCCTCTCGTAGGCACCCAACGTCGAGGGGTTCCATCGCCCCCCGCTGCGGCGTTCGACGTCTTGTAGGGAGAGGCCTTGTTGCTGTCGGATCGCTCTCAGACGGCGCCCTACCACCTTGGAGATCGAATCGACCATAACCGCCTCACGAACGTGGTCCGTACGACTGCAGTCACTCTCTTCCACCCGATAGGGAGCAAATTGCGCGCCCGGAAAGGCCATCGTGGGTGGTGGAGCTGTCCGTCCCGACCGATCGTATCGCGGTGCAAGCGATAGGCCGACCTACAATCGGCCAATCGGCGAGAAATTCGCCGGCCCCCTGCAGTAAACCGGCAGCTTCGACGAGTGGGCGGTCTAGGGAGCTCCTCTGATCGGGCATAATGGTGCGGCCCTCTCTGAGAGCGATGAGCCGGGGACGGGCCGAAATCCAGGGATCTCGTGGCCGGGATAATGAGAGAGCCACGTTGCACGCCCCAACCTGACGACTGTGAAAACGGTGCGCAAACCGGACGCTGCCGCGCCAGGCTGGAGGCTTCCACACACCCAGGACTGAGGCAATGGCCAACAGCACCAAGACACAGAAGAAGAAGACGCGAAAGCGCCAGGCAGAGATCGCCCGCCGCAAGGCCCAGTTGAGGCGGAGGCGCCTGGTAGCTGCTTCTGTCCTGGGAGTCTCGGTCCTGGCAGCGGTCCTGGTCGGCATGGTCGTTCTAGCACGCAACGGCGGTGAGGAGAAGGCGAAAGAGCTGGCACCTCAGCCCACCGGTTTTACTCCCGGGCCGGGAAAGATGTGCCTGGAGCCGGACGTGGAAACTCCCGCGAGGGAATACCCTGGGCCTCCGCCGCCCGTAATCGACCCGGCCAGACGTTACATCGCCAACATCAACATCTACACCTACGGCGTGGTGAAGGTCGAGTTGCTGGCAAAGGAAGCCCCGTGGGCGGTGAACAGTTTCGTGTTCCTCGCCTGCGACGGCCAGTACACGTCGAGCATGTTCATCCGTCTAGTCGACACGCCTCACATGAAGATCCTCCAGGGCGGAGACGGCCTGCGGAACGACGGGACCGGTCACCCCTACGGGGGTGCCGGCTTCCCTGACGAGCTGGAGGTGGCCAAGAGGGAGGGATACCGGCGCGGGATGCTGGCCATGGCAAATTCGGGTCCCGACACGAATGGCAGCCAGTTCTTCTTCGTCATCCAGGACTCCCCGGGTATTCCGCCCAATTACACGGTCTTCGGACGCGTCATAGAAGGGATGGAGCACCTGGACCGGGTCTTTCAGGTGGGGACCCCGGCGGCGAACGGCGACGGTCAACCGGCGCGCAACGTGTACGTCGAGTGGGTGACGATCGAAGAGGACCCTCCCTCCCAGCCGCCCCCTCAATCCACAGATGGCGCTGAGGCTTCGGCCGGGTAGCGCACTTCGCATCGCCGCTCTGGTCGCGGCAGGCACCGTAGCCACTACTTGTGTGGGGAGCCCGCCGCCTCCTCGGAAAGATCTGGCGGCTGCGGTGGAAAGGACGGCCGGAAGCGACGAGGCCTTCGAGTTCTCGCTGTGGGCAAAGGTCGAATTCGAGCCCGTCGGCGCCGCCCCTTCTCTTGGCCACGTCCAGGGGGAGGTTTTTGCCGAGGGGTCTTCCAGACAGGGGAAGGGCTTCCGCGCGCTGGTACGGAAGAAACCTGTCCTGTGGGGAGGGCCCAGGGGAGGCAAGCCTCGAGACGGCTCGGCGAGTGGAGCAGTCGGTCTGACCGAGTGGCTCGTGGTGGAAGAGGTCCCGGGGGCGGTCAGGGCTCCGGGACAGCCGATCTGGTTTTCGGGGCGGTCTGGAGCCATGGATCCGTTCGGGGGCCTGGCTCACGCCCTTCCTCCACTCGGGTCTCCCGACACGGTCTTTGCCAGGATCTCGTCCTTGCTGCCTCGGCTCGGTGAGCCGAGCCTGGTCGGGGTCGGCGAGGCCCGGGGGCACCCTGTGGAGATCTACTCGTTGGGACCGGTGGGCGGGAAGGCCTCCCCTCCGGAGGCGCTCGTCGATTCTGCGGGGCGGGCGGTAAGGAGCCAGTCTCCTTCGCCGACACCGACTTCGCTCGATGGCTCGCAAAAGGAAGGGCTGGCAGAGGCCGCCTGGTCGCTGCTCTACGGCGACACCCCCGACGACTCGATTACGGATGCGATCCGAGCCGACGTCCGCTACTCGGTTTCCAGTCGTGTCTTCGTCGATCAGATCGACACGAGGATCAGGAGAGTCGAGACCACCCTGGCGGTCCTCGGTCCCGATGCGGCAGTCAAGGTCCAGGCAGCCTCGGACTACTGGGGGTTCGACAGCGTGGGCGAGTTCAAGATCCCAGTAGACACCACTTTCGTCGCCCCTGACGTCCAGGACGTGTTGAGGGAGTCGAGCTTTGCTGCTTTCGTTCCCACCGTGGTCCCCCCCGGCCTGGAATTCACCGGTCTGGAGAGAGCACTCGAGGCAGGTGCGTGCGACCCACTGTCGCTCGCGTACACGGGTAGAGGCAGGTCGGGCTACGTCCGCATCTGGGAGTCGCCAGAGAAGTGCGGGCCGAGCATCCCCAAGACGCCCAATTCTTCGACGAGCGTTACCAGGGGTCCCGAGGCACCCCGCGCAGCCGAGTTCGTGGTGACGGATACCCCTTCGGGCGCCCGAGTGGAGTTCAGGATCGACACCGATGCCGTCACTGCCTACAGGAAGGTGGGCAGCACCTGGGTGTCGGCGAGAGCCGAAGGAGGAATATCCGTTCAGGAGCTGATCGAAATGCTGGACTGGCTCGCCCCCCTCGAGGTTCCGATACCGCCGGAGCTGTCGCTACCCCTTCCCCAGCAGGGCCCGGAACGCCGGTGACCTCGGTATGTCGGGGTCGCGTCTAGGGTCGCGACAGGCTCGCACCCTGCGTCGAGGTGGGGGCGCGAGTTAGGCTGTAGCGTGCCGAGAGATTCGCTGGGTGGCGAATCTCGCTGCAGTGTGGCGTACGGGTCGGTAGATAGCCTGCCGCTTGAGAACGACTTGGTCGGGAGGAGGTCGTAGATGGGTATCGAGAAGGTCGGAATCGTCGGCTCGGGAATCATGGGCTCGGGGATCGCCCAGGTATGTGCCCAGGCCGGCTTCGAGGTCGTCCTCCGCTCGAGGACCCGGGAACGAGCGGAGGCGACGGTGGCCTCCATAGACAAGGCCCTCTCCCGCCTGGTGGAGAAGGGGAAGATCCAGGAGTCCGATAGAGAAGCCACACTTTCGCGTATCGTCGCGACCTCGGAGCTGAAAGACCTTGCAGACTGCGACGTGGTCATCGAGAGCGTCGTCGAGGACCTGGCCACCAAGAAGGACCTGTTCAACCACCTGGACGACATCTGCAAGGACGACTGCATCATCGCCACCAATACCTCGACGCTCCCGGTCGTCGAGATGGCTGCCCAGACCCGGCGTCCGGAGAGAGTACTTGGAATCCATTTCTTCAACCCGGCTCCCGTCATGCAGCTCGTCGAGATAGTCCGTGCGATCACCACGTCGGACGAGACGGTCGAAGCCGCTCGGGGTCTCGTCGAGGCACTGGGGAAGAAGCCGGTGGTCGTCAAGGACAGGGCGGGGTTCGTGGTCAACGCCCTCCTGTTCCCCTACCTCAACAACGCCGTGAAGCTGCTGGAGGCAGGGGTCGCTTCGAAGGAAGACATAGATCAGGCAATGGTGGCGGGTTGCGGCTTCCCCATGGGCCCGCTGGCTCTCCTCGACCTGGTCGGCCTCGACACGTCGCTTTCGATCATCGAAGCGCTCTACGAGGAGTTCAGGGACCCCAACTACGCTCCGGCACCCTTGCTGAAACGGCTCGTGGCTGCAGGGAAGCTGGGTCGCAAGTCCGGCGAGGGTTTCTACGAGTACTAGCACGAAGACCATTCCATGCGGCTGCGGGTCGACCGAGCCGCGGGGCCGAATGTGAGTCGACTGGTGAATCTCGAAGACCTTCTGGCAAGACGGCTGGACGCGTGCAGAGTAGCGGTCTTCGACCTGCTACAGGGGTTCCAGGCAGTCTCAGAGTTCGAGGCGATCGCCGTATACCGCCTCGCCCCGTCCGAGAGCTCACTGGCGGTGGAGGCCGTGGTCAGGTCCCAGACCGGCTCCCCGGTGGTGCCTGAACTCCAGCTCGGGGCCACCTTCCCGGTCGAGGGGTCCTTCGAGGAGGACGTTGCCGCTCTGCGTTCGTACCTGGTGGTACCCGACACGCGGTCGGACTCTCACTTCGCCAGGCGGGGTGCGTCGAGGGGGGTGGGATCTTATATGGGCTTTCCGCTCTCCCGTACCGACGGTTCCCTTTACGGCGTTCTGTCGGGCTACGGGACCCGGCCTCGGCCCGTAGCTCGGGCAGTGACTACCGCTGCAAAGGCGTTCGCCCGTGAGATAGCGGCTGAACTGGAAGTGGCAGAGTCCATCGATGCGGTCCTCAAGGGCGAGGCCGACCCCTGGGAGCTGCTCCAAGGACTGGGGGCAGTCGCGAGGATTGCCGGAAAGGAGGCCGGTGCCGACGAGACCGAGGCCGCTGCCAACGCCACCAGGATCGTAGCTGCTGCCTGTGGATTCGACGTCAGGATGCCCGCCCGAACCAGCGCGGGAAGCTCGGTGGAGCTCTCATCCGAAGATCTCGAGCCGGCCCCGAACGTGTGGCCGGCGAGGGTCGACGACGTGGTGGGGCGTGCCGACGAGCTCTTGCCCCGGTTGCCTGGGGCGAGAATCGACGCCCGACCTGCTGCCGCCGGAGCGGCCGTGGACATGGACTTGCGGACTCTCGAGCGGGTCGTTGCAAACCTGTTGCTGCATGCCTGGCGGTCTTCCCCTCCGGGTACGCCGATTCTCGTTTCCAGCCTGAGGGAGGGGAAGTGGGTCGAGTTGTCGATCGAGGACAAGTCGGGCCTGACGCCCGTCGAAAGCCTCGCCAGAAGAATGCACCCTGCCGGCAGCCGTAGAATCGGTCTGCCGGTCGCCCAGGCGCTGGTGGAGGAAGCCGGGGGGAGGATCTCACAGGTACCTACCGAAGACGGACGGAGGTATGTGGTCCGACTCCCCGTCCTCGAGAACGAGGGAAAGCTCGAGAACGGTCCGGGCGGGACAGGCAGGTCCGTAAAAGGCGCGTGACCAGGAGCCGGACTCCGGCGCACCGGCGCCGTCAGGCGGCGCAGCGGCTTCTCGCCTTTCGGGCCCTTCTCACGAGGTACGCTGTGGCAAGCAGCGCCGCCCCTGCCCTTGCGAGGGCGAGCCGGGCCCGGTACGTCTCCTCCGACATTCTCCAGCGCCCCAGGGTCACCCAGCCCCTGTTGGCTTGGAGCGCTTCTGCCAGGGCATCCCGGCTGGAGTGCTTCGTGGTGAAGCCAGCCTGCCTGAGCTTCTCGCCGGACATGATCGCGGGGTACATGAGGTAGTTGATCTCCCCCGCAGGAGCCTCCAGCAGTCCGAGCTTCCACCCGAGTCTCGCGATGGGGAACATGAGCGAGGCGGGAAGCGCGAGAGTCCTCTTGCCTGCCATGGCCAGGATCTCCTCGAAGGAGATCTCGTCGTCGGGGCAGACGTTGTAGGCCCCGTCGAGGTCGTGCTTGATGGCGAAGTAGAGCGACTCGGCAGCGTCCTCTTCGTGCAGGAACTGAAACGGTGGCTCGTAGCCGCGCACGGCAAAGATACGAGGCGCTTCGAGGGTCCGGGAGATGAAGTTCTGTACGTGGCTTCCGAAGACGATCGCAAACCTGAGGATCGTGAGCGTGACGTCGGGGTTAGCATCCTTCCACCGGCGCATCAGGAGCTCGACCTCCTGCTTGTGCTCCGCGTAGTTGAAGTCGGTATTAGCCCTCAGGGGGCTCTCCTCGGTCAGGGGGTAGTCGTTGTCGGGCCGTGCTCCGTAAGCCACGATCGAGCTCGTGTAGACGACCTTGCGGATCGCCGACTTCTCGACAGCTTTCAGTACGTTCCTCGTGCCCTCGACGTTCATGTCGCGCATGAGCTGCTCGTCTTGCATGGGGTTGAGGACGAACGCCAGGTGGACCACCACATCGCTACCGGAGATGGCGTCCCCTAGCTGCGGGTCGCGGATGTCGAGCCGGTGAAACTCCAGCTTCTTCGTCTCGCCTCTTGGCGGGACGATGTCCACGCCAATCACCCGCTCGATCTCTTCGTCCGCCTCGAGGCGGTGAAGGAGTCGTTGTGCTATGTATCCGGATACGCCTGTGATCGCAACCGTGGTCATGGTTTCCGTCCTGCATCTCGACGACGAAATGGGCGCCCGCACGGCGTCTACGGCGGCCGAGTGGGTTCGACTCGAGAGTCTACATTCCGAGCCGCCGGGCCTGTAAGGTGACCAGCCTGTCGACTTCACGGCGACTCCTGGGCACCGATGACCTGACCTCGACTGCGATCTCCCAGCTTTCCCAGACCACGGCAGCCACTAGAACGTGGGCAGCAGGTCTGCTCTCGGGAGTGCTCGCAACTGCCGCTACCTCCTCTGGTGATTTTTCCAGGAGAACCCCCGGCCCTTCCTTCTCGGGCCAGCCTTCTGGCTTGTAGTCGGTGTCGACGCTATATGGGCGGGATAGGCCGAAACCAGCTGCGAGACCTCCCTGGCGGTCGTAGTCGAGTTGTCCTCTTGCCCCTTGGGGAGTCGAGAAGCGAAGGATCTGCACGGTTACAGCCGTGTCGGTCATCGGGCCCGGAGCGACCGCGGCCTTGTAAGCGATCGTCAGAGCACCCTCTTCGAAGCCGAGCCGGGCCAGCCGGTCGCGCTCGGTGCGAGCCAGGTCCGAGGGCAATCTCGAGGCCAGATCCTCGATGCTCTGTGGTCCCGACTGGACCCGTGCGAAGCCGTTGCCGATGTCCGCGGCATCGAGCACCTTGGCGGCGATCCCCTCACGGATATCCCCTTCCGCCTGCTCTTCGCCGGCTATCCCCTCGCCTCCACGAGACGGAGCCCGATCTCCGGTCAGTCCCGTCAGGCCGATGGTGAGCGAGACGACGCCGGCAACCAGACCCGACACAAGCACGATCCGCCGAAGGTGCGAAGGAACCCGTCTCCGGCCGCGGCGCCTACTCCGCCGGGCCGATCCGGGGCTCATGGCAGGACTTCCCCGTGTGGCGGTTTCCGAGCCTCGGATGCGCTCAGGTTTCCCCCTCGATGTCTTCCAGGTCTGCCTCGTCTTCGGCCAGCAGGAGCGGGGACTCGACAAGCTCCCTACGTTGCAGGTACGAGGATGCGGTCGCCTGGACGATCGCGGCGACCGGAATACCCAGCAGGGCACCTGTAGCACCGAAGAGGTAGCCACCGGTGACCGCAGCCCCGAACGCGACGGCGGGGTGGATGTCCATCGTCTTCTCCGTCAGCTTCGGGGTGAAGAAGTAGTTCTCGACTTGCTGGAACACGATCACGAATCCCAAGACCCAGAGTGCAAGTGAAGGCTGCTTGATCGCGGCTACCGCCACCGGGATGCCCACCGCCAGATACGTCCCTATCACCGGAATGAACTGGGATACGAAGCCCATCCACATACCCATGGCTAGGGGATACGGAACCCCGATCGCGAAGAAGAAGACGGTGTGGGCGGTAGCGGATATGGCGCCGAGGAGGGTCTTGGAGTAGATGAAAGCACCTGTTCGCTGAATCGATATCTCCCAGACGTGCAGAAGGACTCTCTGGCGGTCCGGAGGAAGCAGGGAGCAAATTCGCCTCCTGAATCGAGGACCGTCGGCCACCAAGTAAAAGGTGAAGAAGAAGACCATCAAAAGCTTGAAGACCAGCCCCAACGCGAACGAGCCTGCGGACAAGACATCCTCGGCGCGACCGAGGAGCCATTCCCGAAGACCCTCCTGTATTTGGACGGACTGGGTCGCAGGTTCCACCGCTATGAAGCGGCTGGCACCTGGGACGCGCTGGGCCCACTCGGCAACAGAGTGCAGGATCTGTGGAGCCGACTGGATCAGCTGGGAGGTCTGCCCGACCACCGCAGGAACTATTGCGGAGACGAAGACTCCCGCCAGAAGGAAGACCCCCAAGAACGTCAGGGCGGTCGCCGATCCTCTCCTCATCCCGCGCCGGGCAAGGAAGTCGACTGCCGGCTCCAGGGCGAAGGAGAAGAACAAAGAAGCTACCAGCACGACGATCAGCTCTCTGAGTCGACTTACCAGCCAGAGCGAGGCTAGTGTCGCCAGGACCAGGGCGACGATCTGGATGAAGCTCTTCGGGCTCAGCAGGGTCACGGTGAACTCGCCCTGCGGAGCATTCGGCGGAGGCGTCGTCGCGGACCCAAGAGCTTCGGCGGTTTTCTCCCCAGAGGCGGGGGACAGATCTTCTAGCTTGCCGGAGGGCTCCAAGCGCACACTCTCCCGCTCGACGAGAATCAAACGGTAACCGACCAGCGCCCCGTGACTTGACGCCTCCGGGGCACCCGACTCACCTGAGGCCGTCGAAGAGGTCGTCTTCGGGCAATGTTACGTCAACAGTGGACCGCGCCAGGTGGTAGTCGTCCGTGGGCAAGTGCTGGGCCAGCAGATCGTCGGGGATTTTCAAGAAGAAGCTGTCGGGGTCCACCTGAGTGCGGTGCGCTGACAGAGCCTTGCGTCTGGCCGGAAGCCACTCTGCTATCCGGACGCGGGTCGTCACCTCCACGGGCGGCAGCGACCTGCGCCATGCGAGCATTCGCTCGAAGGGCGACTCTTCGCCAAGCGACACGAGTATCTGGTGCATGGCCTGCAGGCGCTCCTCGGCAAAGGAGGCGTGGTAGTACACCTTGGCTACCTGGTGCGGCTTGCCGAGTTCGGACCGATAAGCCGGGCTGGCGGCTAGTTCGACCGCTCTCATGGAGACCTCATGGGTCCTCACGTGATCGGGGTGAGGGTAACCGCCGAACTGGTCGTAGGTGACGACCACTTGAGGCCGCTCGAGCCGCAAGACTTCCACTAGGCGTGCGACCGGGACGTCGAGTTCTGCCGCCGCGAAACTACCTTCGGGAATGCGGGCGGGGTCGGTCGCAAATCCGGAGTCTTCGAATCCCAGCCAGTAGTGCCTCGACAGCCGGAGCGCCCGTGCCGACTCCTCCATTTCCGTGGCACGCACCTCGGCAATCCTCGGGGCTATCGACTCCGCATCGAGGTACTTGTTGAGGACCTCCCCTCTCTCGCCCCCGGTGCACGTGACCACTATGGTCCGCACGCCCTGATCCGCATACCTGGCCAGCGTGGCGGCACCCTTCGATGCCTCGTCGTCGGGGTGGGCGTGAACTGCCAGGAGCGTGAGGCCTGACTCTCGCAGGTCGGAAGTTACGTCCCAGTAGCTGGCCCCGCTCTCCAGAAATACGAGGTCGGGTCCTCTTCTGGCGGCTGCACTCACCCGGAGCGCTTGATGTCCTTCCAGGGGACTCCCTTGTCTACCTCCGGTTCTCGTGGAAGTCCCAGGACCCTTTCCCCCACCACGTTTCGAAGCACTTCCGACGTCCCGCCTTCGATGGTGTTGGCCCTAGCGCGCAGGAAGGAGTGCGCGCGGGACTCCGCGTCCCTGTCGCCAGGCTTCCAGGCCACACCACCCATTCCGGCGGCAGTCACGGCGAAGTTCGACCTGCGCTGGTTGAACTCCGCGTTGAAGAACTTGGCGAAGGATCCCTCGGGCCCTGCCTGCTTGCCCCCTGCTCTGGCGAGCTGGGCCCTGAACGCGGTGACTTCCTTGACTTCCTGGTCCGAGAAGATCTCCGCAAGCTTCTGTCGGGTGAGGGGGTCGGAGCGGTCGGGAATGCCGTCGAGGAAGGTCTGCCAGGGGTCCTTCCTGGTTCCGCCCGTCATCGAGACTGGGTCCAGCGACAGGCCCGACAGGGTGATCCTCTCCCACATCAGCGTCGTTCGGGCGCAGACCCACCCGTTCCCCTCGCCTCCTACTATGTTCTCGTGGGGCACTCTGACGTCGGTGAAGTAGACCTCGTTGAACTCGGAGCCCCCGGTCATCTGCTTGAGGGGGCGGATTTCGATTCCCGGGGACTTCATGTCGACTATGAAGTACGTCAGGCCATCGTGTTTAGGGACGTCCGGATTGGTTCTGGCGAGCAGCATCCCGAAGCGGGCGTACTGGGCGATTGACGTCCAGACCTTCTGCCCATTCACGACCCACTCGTCTCCGTCACGGACTGCCCTTGTGGCAAGGGATGCAAGGTCGGAACCCGCTCCCGGTTCGGAGAAGAGCTGGCACCAGATCTCCTCGCCGGTGAGGATCTTCTTCAAGTAGCGCTGCTTCTGGGCCTCGGTCCCGTGCTCGATTATGGTGGGCCCGGCCAGGCCGACGCCCAGGATGTTCGGGCCGAAGAGAGGGAGGCGGTAGTGGGAGAGCTCCTCCCGGACGATCCTCTGCATCCACGCCTCTCCCGACAACCCCCCGTATTCCTTGGGCCAGAGTGGTGCGCCGTAGCCGCTCTCTCCGATGGTCCGCATCCATACGAAGGGGTTCACCGGGTGCTCTTTCCGGATGCGGGCGTAGCGCTCGTCGTCGCCCTCGTCGATGGCTTCCATCCAGCCCTCGGGAAGAACTTCAGCCAGCCACTTCCTGAACTCCGCTCGGAAGGCGGCCATCTCCGGGGTGTCTTCAATTCTCCAGCGCATGAGGGTCTGCTCCTGCGTCGTGGCCAATGCTCGTGGAGGGGCGTGCGGATTCAAGGATACAGGTTGCTCCCTCCATCCCGTAGCCTGTGAATGCTCGTCGTTGTCTCGACCGGGCGAGGTCTGAGAGCAGAGCGATAGTGGAATGTCCGTCGAAGTAGGATTGCACTGCCAGGGGCGGGTGGTGTCGGTCACCTTGGCCCGGCCCGAGGCGAAGAACGCTCTGGATCCCGCCACACTCCTGGAGCTGGCCCAGGCATGGGATCGAATCAGGGAGGACCCTGAGGTCCGTGCGGTGGTCCTGACCGGCAAGGGAGACGCGTTCTGCGCGGGGATGGATCTGAAGAGGACGATCCCCGCCGCCAGGCGTCTGGCCTCCGGAGAGCGAATCGACGACGCCGACTTCGCGGGATTGAAGGCTGCTCCGGTAGCAACCTTGCAGACTGAGCGCCCCATGAAGCCGATCGTGGCTGCCGTCAACGGGCACTGCAGGGGCCAGGGCACCGACATGCTCCTAGCCACCGACTACAGGATCGCTTCCGAGGTTGCGACGTTCGCTCTGGAGGAGGCGAGCATCGGGGTGTTCCCCCGCGGCAACACCACGGTGCTGCTGGCGAAGCAGGTTCCCTGGGTGTACGCCATGGACCTGGCCCTGCACGTTTCGGGGGGGTGGGACGCGGCAAAGGCCCTGCGGGCAGGGCTGGTAAATGAAGTAGTGCCTCCGGACAGGCTGCTGCAGCGGGCACTGGAAGTGGCCGAGAAGCTGGCTTCATACCGCCCCGAGTTGGTGGCAGCGATTCTGGAGTCGATGCGCGCCAGCGCCTTCGGCGAGGACGCAGAGACTGCCGTGTGGCGATCCCATAAGATTGGCTCCGATCTGATGAGGGAGTGAGCAGATGCGACTCGAAGGACACGGCGGAATCCTGGTAGCGGAGGTCATGAAGCGGTGGGGCGCCGACCACCTCTTCACCCTTTCTGGAGGGCACATCTTTCCGATATACGACGGTTGCGTGAAGGTCGGGGGCATACGGATCGTCGATACGAGGCACGAGCAGACGGCAGCCTTTGCAGCTGAGGGCTATGCGAAGCTGACTCGCAAGCCCGGGTTCGCCGCGCTGACTGCCGGTCCGGGCGTGACCAACGGTATGTCGGCGATCACCACGGCCTACTTCAACGGTTCTCCCCTGGTGGTTTTCGGGGGCCGCGCGCCCCAGGCGCGGTGGGGCCAGGGAAGCTTGCAGGAATTCGACCACGTACCCGTGGTGCGGCCTGTGACCAAGGTCGCGACCACTGCCACGTCCACGGGAGAAATAGCCAAGACAGTCGACTTTTGCATCTCGGAGGCGACGAACCCCCACCGGGGTCCGGTCTTCGTGGACTTCCCCCTGGACGTACTATTCGTCCCCGGCGAAGCGGAGCTTGACGACGGCACGCCCGTCGGCCAGCGGTCACCCGGTAGCGTGAGCGGCGACCCGTCGGCCGTGGCTCGCCTGCTCCAGGAATCGGAGCGCCCCGTTCTGGTGGCTGGCTCCGACGTGTACTGGGAGGGCGCCTGGGACTCTCTGCGAAGCCTCGTCGAAGAGGCTTCTCTCCCGACTTTCTTGAACGGGATGGGGAGGGGCTGCCTGCCGGCCGACCACCCGCTCTGCTTCTCGAGAGCCAGGTCCACAGCCTTGAAGCAGGCCGACCTCGTGGTGGTGGCGGGAACTCCGCTGGATTTCCGGCTCAACTTCGGCCGGTTCGGTCAGGCTCGAGTCGTCCACTTGGTCGACCACCCGGACCTGCTCGCCCGCCACGTCGAGCTCGCTGGATCGGCCGCAGGCCCCCTGGCCGAGATCTTCGACGCGATCAGGGGGTCGGCGGAGTTCGGACAACGCGAGGCGTGGATAGCTTCGTTGCGGGAAGACGAGAAGAAGAAGCGGGCGAAGGACGCCGAGGAGATGGCTTCGGGCTCCCGACCGGTCAACGCCGCCAGGATTTACGGGGAGCTCAAGAAGCGGCTCGAGCGAGACGCGATCGTCATCTGCGACGGTGGGGATTTCGTTTCCTTTGCCGGAAGATACGTGGACGTCTACGAGCCCGGCTGCTGGATGGATCCGGGACCATACGGATGCCTCGGCACTGGCGTGGGATACGCCCTGGCAGCCAAGCTCCTGTACCCGGAGCGTCAGGTAGTCGTCGTGTTCGGGGACGGCGCATTCGGATTTTCCGGTCTGGACTTCGACACGCTCGTCCGCTTCGATGTGCCAGTCGTGGGGGTGGTGGGGAACAACGGCATCTGGGGGCTCGAAAAGCACCCCATGCGGGCGCTGTACGGGTACGACGTCGCTGCCGACCTGCAGCCGGGGTGCCGCTACGACCTGCTCGTCGAGGCTCTCGGCGGCTACGGCGAGTTCGTCACCGACCCCGAAGAGGTCGGCCCAGCTCTCGACCGGGCCTTCGAGGCAGGCAAGCCGGCACTGGTGAACGTGGCTACCGACCCCCAACAGGTCTACCCCAGGAGTTCCAACCTTGCGTGACCTGGCCCGGGGGGCCGCGCGGCGGCACGCTTTCGCGATGGGAGCGGGTTCCTCTCTTTGGGCTGGGTGCGCGGGCGCGAGGTTCGCGGCCGATGACGCTTCGCGGAGGTGCGCTCTTGGGTGAGCGAGCGCGCTGAGGGGGTCTTCACCCCTCGGGCTAGACGTCTCTTTGCGGGCCAGGCCGCGGCCCAGGCAGGAGACGGTCTCGCCCAGGCTGCCTTCGCTCAGCTTGTCGTCTTCGAGATTTCCCGAGGCTCGACTCCTTCCGCGATCGCTCAGGTGCTTGCGGCCACCCTCCTTCCTTACTCGGTCCTCGGGCCCGTCGCTGGTGTCGCGATCGACCGTGCCGACCGGCGCAAGGTCCTGACGGTTTCGGCAGCGGTTCGGGCGGTGCTCGTACTGCTGGGAATCGCAGCGTGGGCGGCGCGTTCAGCCCCACTGGCGTTGCTCTTGGTGCTCTCGGTTACTTCGGTCGGGCGTTTCCTGCTTGCTGCCAAGTCCGCTGTCCTTCCCACGGTGGTCGGTGTGACCGGGAGTCCTGCAGTCGGCAACGCAACCCCCTCCGAGCTTGACCCCGGCTGCGAGGAGGTGGAAGGGCAAGGGCCAAGACCTTCTCCGGCAGCCTCTCCTGGCTGCGAGCAAGGAGGTGAAGAGGAGAGCGCAGCCCTCTCGCTGCTGGCACGGGCAAATGGCTTTTCCGCCGGCCTCGGGGTCGTTTCGGTATTCGTCGGAGCCGTACTGGGCACCGTTTCGGTTTCGATCACGACGCCTCTGGCCTTCGGTATGTCCTCGAGCGCGTACCTGGTTGCATCGGCTCTGTTCGCATCGATTGGCGCGCTGCCCCCGACAGGTATTGGCAGTACCGCCGGGAGGCCCCTGCACACGGTGGTTTCCGGTGTGAGGGAAGAGCTCCGGCGGGCATCGAAGCCGGAGGTGGGCCTGCCACTGGTCGGTCTCGCCTGGCACCGGGTTGCTCTCGGGGCGACCGTCATAGGCGCGGTCCTGGTGGCTGACTCTGAATTCGGCCTCGAGCTGTCCGGTTATACCGGTGCAATCGTCGTCGCCGGTGCCGCTGCTCTCGGGGGGAGTGCCTTTGCTCCGCTGGTGCTCAGGCGAGCGACCTACGGTGGCGTCTGTACCCTGTCCTTCGGGGTCGCCGCTCTCGGGGCATCGATTGCGGTCGTGGACCGTCGGCTGGCGACCCTCGCTGCAGTCGTGGCGGCCTCTTCCTTCGCCTTCCAGGTGCTCAAGGTGGCGGTCGACTCGGTGCTGCAGGAGCGCGCACCGGACCTCTTGAGAGGGAGAGTCTTTTCCTTGCAGGACACCGCATACAACGCTTCGTTCGTGTTGGGTGCGGCCATGCTGGTACCTGCGTGGCCGAGGCTGAGCCCTGCAGCGGTCTTCTCCGTCCCGGCGTGCATGTTCGCTACCGCCGCTCTCGTGACTGCGGCATCTGCGCTCCGGGCCGGCAGGCGAGCCCGAGGCGACCTCAGTGAAGATAGCCGTTGCGGCTCCCACGGTATGTCGGCGGGAATTCAGGCGGGAGCCGGGTTTGGACGATTTCGGGTCCAGTCGAGACGAGGCGCTGCGTGCGTCGCGGCTGGCGTCCTTTCGGCCTCGGCGGGAGCGCTGGCCTTTCCTCGCCCCTCGTGGTGGCCACTGGCCTTCGTCTTCCTCGTACCTGTCGTGGTGGGAGTCGCTCTTGCGACCTCGCAGACCCGCGCTGGCATTCTCGCCTGGGCGGCGGGAGCCGGGTTCTTCCTCGTCAGCCACTACTGGATGGCTCACAAGACGCTCTACTTCCAGCCGTTAATTGCCGCATTATTCGGGCTTTCGTGGGTCCCCTGGGCTCTTGCTGCCCGAACTGCTCTGGCGCGGCGTAGGTGGGTGTCGGCGCTGGTCGGTGTACCTTCGCTGTGGGTGCTGGCGGAGTACGTGCGTTCTTGGTCCGTGCTGGGAGGCCCCTGGGCACTTCTCGGAGCGAGCCAGTGGCGCACGCCCTGGGGGCTGGAAGCGGCTTCCTGGGGCGGGGTCTGGCTGGCGGGCTGGCTCCTCGTTCTCTCCAACGTGGCCCTGGCATCGGTGGTCCTGAAAGCTCTCGGCGATCGCCGAGAGCACTCAGGCACGGACGCGGGGTCCCGGCCTCGTGTGGGGGCTCAGGTCACCGCCGTGCTGGGAGTTGTGGCAATCGTCGGGTACGCCTGGGTCTCCTACGGCCCGCAGAGAGTCTCGGGAACCGAGCAAGTCTTGAGAATCGCAGGCGTGCAGCCCGGAGTCATCGACCCCGCCGAGGAGCGCTTCGCCGCAGGGGAGACCCTCACCTACGGTCTCCGTGGGGACTTCGACCTCGTGGTGTGGGGTGAGTCGTCCCTCGGTGAAGATCCGTTCCTGCGCCCGGAATACATGGAGCGGGTGCGCCGCCTGTCGAGCGCTCTTGGGGCACCTCTTCTCGTGAACGTCGACGCCAGAACCGAGAGGGGCTCCATCTACAAGACCGCCCTGCTGGTCTCCGAGGAGGGACCCCAGGCCCGATACGACAAGCGGAGGCTGGTCCCCTTCGGCGAGTACGTCCCGCTCCGCCCTCTGATGGGATGGGTTACGCGTTTTACGGATGCGGCCCGAGAGGACCGAGGGAGAGGTACCGCTGACGTCGTCATGGAGGTGCCGGGGGTCACCGAGGTCTCCATCGCCCCACTCGTGTGCTTCGAGTCCGCCTTCCCCGACATGTCCCGGCGGCTGGCAAGGCTGGGCGCAGACGTCATCGTAGTTCAGTCTGCCAATACCACGTTTCAGAAGAGCTGGCTTCCGGACCAACACGCCTCGTTGGCGGCGCTGAGGGCGGCCGAGTCGGGCAGGCCGGTAGTTCACGCCACCATAAGTGGGGTCTCTACGGCCTTCGACGCCTACGGGCGGCGGCTCGCATGGGCGGGCACGGACCACGTGGGGTCGTGGACCGCGGAGGTCCCGTTGAGATCGCGGGAGACTGCCTATGCCCGTTACGGGGACTGGGTCCCGGCAGGGTCCGCCGGCGTCGTGGCAGCGCTTGCTTTCCTGACGGCCGGACGGAATAGGAGTCTCAGTCGGAGGTCCCCGGTCTCCATTTCCAAACCGTCACCGCCGGAGCGCTAGGGGCGAGGCATTGGGCCCTACTCGGCTCCTCAGGGGACGAATGCTCTCAGCGGCCGAAGGGCTTCCCGATCAACCCCGACAGCTTCCAGGCGGTAGACGGCTCGATTCCCCGGAGGAGGTGAGGGGTGGGCCGGGGTCTCCGTGCGGCCTGCCAGATCGCTCGCCGGGCTCGGATCGCCGCCCACTCCTCATCGGTCCTGCGCTTCGGGCGCCGTCCGGACAGCACCGTGATCAGGGCGGTAGTTATCGCAGAGGCCTCTTCCGGCAAGGGCTCGGGTTCTATGAAGAAGGTGAACGGATGAGCTTGGTCTGGGCGCGCTTCCGGAGCGGTGACGGCACTCGCAGCGTAGCGTGCCTCTCCATGGCCGCTACCCGAGGACGTCCCTGCACCTTCCAGCCTCGTCACGGCACTGTCGTTCTTGGGTAAAAGGGAGTCCGAGGTCCCTTCCGATCCCGGCGCCACGGTTGGGTCGGCGTCCACTCTCTCGCTCACAACGGCATGTTTCCGTGCTTGCGGTGAGGGAGGGACTCCCGCTTGGTCAGCAGCATCTCCAGGGCACGGATCAACCTTGGCCTGGTCTCGGAGGGGAGTATCACCTCGTCGATGTATCCACGCTCGGCTGCGATGTATGGGTTGGCGAACTGGCGCTCGTAGTCTGCAATGAGCTCTTGCCTGCGAGCTTCGGCATCTTCGGCGGAGGATATTTCTTTCCGGAAGATGATCTCGACGGCACCCTGGGACCCCATCACCGCGATCTCTGCGGTCGGCCATGCGACGCAGTAATCGGCCCTTATCGACTTCGAGTTCATGACCACGTACGCGCCGCCGTATGCCTTGCGAGTTATCACGGTCATTCGGGGAACGGTGGACTCGCAGAAGGCGTACAGGAGCTTGGCTCCATGGCGAATGATCCCCCCGTATTCCTGGTCGGTCCCGGGCAAGAACCCCGGGACGTCTACGAAGGCGACCAGCGGTATGTTGAACGCATCGCAGAACCTGACGAACCGGGCGGCCTTGTTGGAGGAGTCGATGTCGAGCGTTCCTGCCATTTCCATGGGCTGGTTTCCCACGATGCCGACGGTGTGCCCACCCAACCTGGCGAAGCCGATGACTATGTTCCGAGCCCAGTACGGAAAGACCTCGAAGAACTCCCCCTCGTCGACGACCATCTCGATCACGTGACGCATGTCGTACGGCTTGTTCGGAGAGTCGGGAATTATCGTGTCCAGGGCGGGATCGGCTCTGTTGGGGTCGTCTTGGGGGTCGTAGTAAGGGGGCTCCTCCATGTTATTCGAGGGCAGGAAGGAGAGGAGATAGCGCACTGCTTCCAGGCAGGAAGGTTCGTCGTCGGCGACGAAGCTGGCTACGCCAGACCTGGAGGCGTGAGTCATCGCACCGCCGAGCTCCTCGAAGGTAACCTCCTCGCCCGTGACGGCCCTGATCACGTCCGGGCCTGTGATGAACATGTGAGAGGTCCCCTTCACCATGAATATGAAGTCCGTCATCGACGGCGAGTAAACGGCCCCGCCCGCGGTCGGCCCCATGTTGACCGAAATCTGCGGGATCACCCCGGAAGCCTGTACGTTGCGGTCGAAAATGCGCCCGTAGCCGTTGAGGCTCACCACTCCTTCCTGGATCCGAGCCCCACCGGAGTCGTTGATGCCGATCACCGGTGCACCGGTGGCCATCGCCAGGTCCATGATCTTGCAGATCTTCTCGGCGAAGACCTCGCCCAACGAGCCCCCGAAGACGGTGAAGTCCTGGGAGAAGACGAAAACCTTGCGTCCGTCGATATAGCCCCATCCGGTGACGACGCCGTCACCCAGGGGACGCTCTCTGTCGATTCCGAACGCGGTTGAGCGGTGCCTGGCAAGCTGGTCCAGTTCCACGAAGCTCCCGGGGTCGAGGAGCAAGTCGATCCGTTCGCGAGCGGTCAGCTTCCCCTTGGCGTGCTGCTTCTCGACCGCCTTGGCCGACCCAGCGTGCAGGGCCTCGTCTCGCCGACGCTTGAGGTCGGCAAGCCTTTCGGCTGTGGACGGCCTTCCTGTGACATCTTCCTCAGCCATCGCGTCCTGCTCGAGTTCCCCCTTCTACTACCCCTCTCTCCTGGCTCCCCCGCCGCTGTCCTGGACCAGTTCGATGAGGGTGCCCATACCGTCCTTGGGGTGGACGAAAGCTACCATCTTGCCTCCTCCGCCCCTGCGGGGCCGCTCGTCGACCAGCTGGGCGCCTTGCCGGGTCAGCTCGGCCAGCAGGCCTTCCAGGTCGTCGACGGCGAAGCCGACGTGGTGGATGCCCTCCCCCCGCTTTTCGAGAAACCTGGCTACCGGCGAGTCGGGGGCGGTTGGAGCGACGAGCTGAATGTAAGACTCGCCCACCTTGATCATCGCTTCTTCGATCTTGTCGGAGTCGACGCGTTCGCGAGACTCGACCACAGCACCATAGCGCTGGCCCAGGTGGGCGAGTGCTGTGTCGATGTCGTTCACGGCAATGGCAACGTGGTCGATTCTGGAAAGCTTCATCGCGATCCTCCAGGTGTGCTACACAGCAGGCGCTCCCCGATGCAGCGACCTGGGCAACGAGGTTACATGACCTCTACTAGGCCATAGTAACGGCTGACCTCCCGGACCACAGAGTCCTTGGGTGGTACCGAGCGCGTCCGGCGAGGTTGGAATGCTTGAAGACCTGGTCGTGCAGACGGGGCGCAGAGGTCGGCTCCCGGGGAAGGTCGTAATGAAGGTAGACTACGCGGCGGGATGTCAGGGTCACTGCGCAACCGACGAAGAGTAGAGCCACGAGGGAGGGAAAGGAAATGCCGGGATCTGTAATTCTCGAGGGAGCGAGGACACCAATCGGCAAGTTCCAGGGCGGACTCGCGAAGTTCACCGCCATGGACCTGGGAGGTTTCGCAATCCAAGCTGCACTTTCCAGAGCGGGCGTGAGCCCGGAAGACGTGGACTATGTGATCATGGGGCACGTACTCCAGGCCGGCCAGGGGCAGATCACCGCTCGGCAGGCCGCAGCCAAGGCCGGCATTCCCATGGACGTGCCTGCTCTAACGGTGAACAAGGTGTGTCTTTCGGGTATCAATGCGATTTACCTGGCAGACCAGATGATCAAGGCCGGCGATGCCGAGATCGTGGTGGCAGGAGGCATGGAGTCGATGACCCAGGCTCCTTACCTGCTTCCCGGTGCTAGGGCAGGCTTCCGCATGGGAGATGCCAAGGTCGTGGACTCGATGATCCACGACGGGCTGTGGTGCGCCTTCGACCACTGTCACATGGGGGAGGGCTCGGACCGCAACAACGCGAAGCTCGGCATAACCAGGGAAGAGCAAGACCTCTGGGCGACTCGGTCGCACGAGCGTGCTGCTGCGGCCACCAAGGAGGGGCGACTCGCCGAAGAGATCGTCCCCGTAGAGGTCCCACAGCGCAAGGGGGACCCGGTAGTGGTCGACAGCGACGAGGGTATTCGGCCAGAGACCACTCCCGACACGCTGGCCAAGCTCCCTCCTGCCTTCGACAAGGAGGGGACGATCACCGCCGGTAACGCGAGCCAGATTTCAGATGGGGCATGCGCAGTGGTGGTCACCAGCCTGGCCAGGGCCGAGTCCCTCGGAATCTCCCCTCTGGCAGAGATCGTCTCCTACGGGATGGTGGCCGGCCCGGACGCGACACTTCACAGCCAGCCCAGCCGTGCCATCTCGAGGGCTCTAGAGAAGGCAGGAATCGCGATCTCCGACGTCGACCTGTTCGAGATCAACGAGGCGTTTGCGGCCGTTGCGATTCAGTCCACGAAGGACCTCGGGGTACCCGAAGACGTTGTCAACGTCAACGGCGGAGCCGTAGCCCTCGGTCACCCCATAGGTGCCAGTGGGTGCCGGATCACCCTCACGCTGGCCAAGGAGCTGCGCAGGAGGGGAGCGTCCGTCGGCGCTGCCGGCATCTGCGGTGGTGGAGGGCAAGGCGACGCCGTGATCTTGAGGGCGGTTTAGCGCACCCTCCGTCGTCTGGTCGAGAGGGCGCCGGGTATGGGTTGCCTTGCCCGGCGCCGGCGAGCCGGCACCCCTCCTCCCGATGGCCGACCGGCGGGGGCTCGAATCGTATAGGATTCCCCGAATTCCGGTAATCGGACCAAGGAGGAGATCATGAACCTCGGAACGCCGCATGCCCCCTTTGCTGCGCGGCCGCGTGTTGCTCGTCCGGCAGCGCTCGTCGTGGTGGCTGTACTCGGTCTCGCTCTGGGGGCGTGCAGCAGGTCCCAGGGGATACTCTCGGTCGCGGACAGGAACGCGTTCACCGAGTCGGCGAACCAGGCGATCGACCATATGAACTCGATCCTTCAGGAGATGAACGCAGGGGCTTCGAGCGGGAACTATTCCGAAGTCCCCCAGAAGGTGGCTCCGCACCTCTCGGTGCTCGACGGGATCATCTCGGCAATGGAGTCGAAAGCCAAGGAGCTGAGCGGCGAGCCGAGGAGCGTCGCAGACCAGATGGTGGCTGCTGCCAAGGAATGGCGGAAGAACGCCGATGCTGCCCTGGCAGCAGGTGTCGCCAACGACGCGACGACCTACTCGTCAACGATGGGGGCCATGAACGCTGCTGCCGACCGGTTCAATTCGCTGACGCAGCAGTGGAACAACTTAGGAGTCAAGTAGCGCAGTGCGACCCCGGCGGGGGTCGGGAGGCGGCTCGGCTCACTTCCGCTTCCCCGACCCCCTAAGGGCCGCTCCCAGGAGCACGACCAGAGCGGCACCTATGGCCACGTACATGCCTGGGGCCGCCACGTACGCGATCTCGCCCTCGGTACCCAGCTCACCGGAGAGGGCAAGCTTCAGCAAGAAAGCAGACGGCACGAGGACGGCAGCCAGGCCCGACAGACTGAGCCCGGTCGCTGCCAGTTGACTACGGGGGAGCGACAGGCCCACCGCCGCGATTGCCGCCAGTACGACCGTGACGAGTGCCGCCGACAGCCAAGAGATCGGGTAAGTATCGGATACTCCTGTGACCAGCAGGGCTATCGGCAGAGAGGCCGGACGCAACGAGTCGAACGAGGTCTCTCCCTGCACGGACATCCACGGCATTGCGAGGGACGCCAACAGAACAACGACGCCGAGTGCCCCTACTGCGTCGGCCACGGAGTAGCCGGCCTTCCTCACAGCCCTGCCCGGACCCTGGCTTCCCCGGTACGAGCCCTTCACGAACCCCTGCTGCCAGGGGTCCTTGACTTCGAGTGCCCTGGCCTCGTGGTGGTCTAGGACCCACGGGTCAGCCGCGGCCGCGCCGGCCGTCCGACCAGCATGAGAAGCAGACCTCGCCACAGCCTCCCGGCCCTGGTTGTCAGAAGCAGTGCCCGTGGGGGCTGAGGCGGATACCGTTCCGGTTGCTCCGGGAGGAGGAGGCTGGGAGAGGTCTTGCTCCACCGCTTCCCGCAAGTTGGGAATGGCCATCATCTCCAGGGAGCGCAGGGCATCTTCTCCTCGAACGCGGCGTATCCGCTCGAGGATCTCATCCGGCGACTCGGGGCCACCGTACGGGTCGACCGGTTCCCCGGGGTACGGCGTGCTGTGCCTTGCTCGTCCGGCAGTGGGTGCGCCAGGCGTGCTGGGGGGCCTGAGCCGGTCGCCGACGGTCTGGGGCCTGGCATGTGCCGGCAGCGGAGACTGACAAGACATGCAGGAGTGAGCTCCCGTAGGGTTCGGGAACCCGCAGGCAGGGCAGTTGGTAGTGTCGGCCATTCGGATACCTTCCGCGAGCTCGAGTGCCACGAATATTATCGGTGCCCGCAAGCCCGAAGTGGACTCTTCGGAGGGTGTACCGTAGGAGCCGATTCTCCCGAGGTCTTTAGGGCCCGCACTTGCAATACTTCAGCCCGACCTCGTTGGGCTGGACCCCTGGATTCACCGGATACATGGAGGGTAGTTGACTGATGCCACCAGCACGATGGCAACAGGCCAGGGTACGAGAGATCACCGTGGAGACGCCCGAAACCAAGACCTTCCGGCTCGACCTGGAGGAACCCATGGACTTCCAGCCGGGCCAGTACGTCAACATCAGGTTCGAATTCGAAGACAAGGGCCGAGTGCAGCGGGCCTACTCGATCGACTCCTCCCCGACGAACAAGACGTTCGTGGACCTGACGATCCGGCGGTTCGAGGACGGCACCGTCTCCAGACATATGTGCGACAACGTGAGTGTGGGCGACTTAGTGGAGACGCGTGGCCCCTTCGGGAAGTTCGTATGGATTCCCGAGATGGGAGGCCCCCTCTACCTGATAGCGGCAGGATCAGGAATCGTGCCCTTCATGTGCATGATTCGCTACTGCGACGACCTGAAGGTCCACGACATACCCATGACGTTGCTCTACAGCTCCAAGTCGTGGGACTACATCATCCACCGAGACGAGCTGGCGGAGATCGAGTCCAGAATGCCCAATCTCCAGGTGATACATACCTTGACCAGGGCGCCCGACGACCCAAGGGTTGCCTACCATCGCAGGATCGACAAGGAGATGATCGCAGAACACCTGCCACCCGACGCCCTCTGCTACGCCTGCGGGCCACCGGAAATGTGCGAAGACGCAGAGGCGGCCCTGCTCGAGCTGGGCGTCCCAGCCGAACGGATCAAGCTGGAGAAGTACGACTGAACCTGAGTCGCTGAGGGGCACGCCCCGAGGGCAAGGAGCCGCCGTTAGAGGCACCGGCTCCACGGGTGGTCACGGACCGGGCGAACCTCCTCCGCATACGAAGGCGAGCGAGACGCTGGTGAGCCCCTCCAGGAAGACCATCTCGGCCTTTATGGTACCTCTCGACCCGCCGCCAGATATCTCCACGATGGCCTTGCCATCTGCGTACGGGTACAGCTGGCCGTCCGGGTAGCGCATCGCCATCCCCACGGGCACCTCGTAAGTCCCGTCGCCGCGGAAGTCCTTTATCTCGAAGTTCGACCTCCAGGTCCTGTCTCCCAACTTGGCGTCCTCGATCTCGACCCAGAAGTGGGTGGTCGGCATCGGTGAGCACAGCACCACTGCCTTGGACGACTCCGTCTCCCTGATGCCACCCGTCGTCTTTATCGAGGTAGATGCCTCGGGAGGCACCGACTGCTGAGGCAGCTCGTTCTTGGGGATGAAGATAGGCTCTCCCGCGGGAGGCTGGATGTCCTGTGGCGGAATCACCGTGTTTTCCGGGTGAGGCCGGGGAAGGTCTCGCCCCCGCGGGTCCTTGATGCCGGTGGAGATCTCGCCCTCGCTCCCCTGTGCTCCTTCCTCCCGGCCGGAGTCCGTGCTCAGGAGAAGCGCGAGCGTGACACCGCCGAGTACGGCGGCAACGACGACTCCCGCTACCACGAAAGCGAGCATCTTCCTGCTCATCTCGACCTCCTCGAAGGTGTTACCCGGGGCTCTGCGACCCCCGGGAAGAAGTGCCGGGGGCCCCTGCGACGGTTCCCCGACGCAGGGCCCTCAAGGTTCCCGGCTCTTCTCCTGCTGCTCCTCGTTGGGGTACGTCTCGCGGCAGCCGCTGCACCAGAGCTCCACCTCTTGCTGGGCTACCGGCTCGGGGTTTTCGACATCTTCGAAATAGACTCGACGGACGGGCCTGAGATCCGAGACGGGTGTGTCTGCTCCGCATGAATCGCACAGGGCCTGATCCCTTCCGTCGACGAACTCCACATCACCTGTCTTTTCGATGACGCCCTCCAGGTCGGTTCTCGGAAATCTCCTCGCTCCTCATGTAGTGTTCCTTGCTTGGACCAGGGTGCTCGGCAGTCCGGATCCTACTGGACTTCCCTGCGCCACTCGAACGCACGGCCCAATGTCAGCTCGTCCGCGTACTCGAGGTCGGCTCCCACAGGAAGCCCGCTCGCGAGGCGGGTGACGAGCACCCCGCGCGGCCTCAACTGCCTTGCAAGGTACATGGCGGTGGTCTCGCCCTCTACGTTGGGGTTGGTGGCCACCACCACTTCCTTGACCCCTCCCTCTTCCACCCGCCTTATGAGCTCTGCAATCCTGAGCTGGTCGGGGCCTACGCCTTCGATCGGGTTCAGCGACCCGCCCAGCACATGGTAAAGCCCTCTGTAGCCCCCGGTACGTTCGATGGCGAGGATGTCCTGGGGCGACTCGACTACGCATATGGTCGTGCTTTCCCGGCGAGGGTTCGAGCAGACCGAGCAGAGCTCGCCGGCAGCGTAGTTGAAGCACCTCGAGCAAATGGAGATGGAATCCCTCACCCCCTCCAGTGCAGAAATGAGTGCGTCGATCTCGCCTCGTCCCCTCTTCAGGAGATAGAAGACGACGCGCTGGGCCGTCTTCCGACCGATGGTGGGAAGTCGGGAGAGCCGCTCGATGAGGTCTTCGATGGGAGGTTCGAACACCGATCTTGTCGCTTGGACTAGCAGGAATCGTCTCGGGTCCGGCCGGTCGGGCCGTCCTCAAGAGGAGCGTTTTCCCGTTCGGGTGGTTCCCCGGTAGCTGAACCGCCCTGGCTGCCCCCGGACCACAGCGACTCCAGGCCCCCGACCGCCTCCAGCCCCGGTACCGAGCTCAGCCCGGGTAGGGAGCCGAGGGCGGCCAGGCTCTCGCCGGTCGCTCCGGTGGCAAGGGCCTCCACCTTGGAGACGGCGTCGTTGACCGCTGCCGCAATCAGGTCCTCCAGCATCTGAAGGTCCTGGGGATCCACGCACTCCGGGTCGACCTTGACGCCGACCACCGTGTGGTCCCCCCGCATGGAGACCTCGACCATGCCCCCTCCGGCACTCCCGCTGACCACCCGTTCCCGGAGTTCCTGTTGTGCTTTTACCAGGTCGTCCTGGATACGTCGCACCTGGCCGAGAAGAGCGTCGAAGTCGAGCCCGCCCCCAGCCATTTTCCCCGCACCTTTCCTGGTTGGCTGGGCGAGGGAGGACCTGGGTGCTCTTTTTCGCCTGGGGCTCTTCGCCATCCTCAGGGTCGCTCCTTTTCGTTCGTCGATGGTATTGGAGTAGCCCCTAACTCTGCTCTCAGCAATCTCTCGGCCACTTCGACCTGGGAAGGCTCCGAGCCAGGGCGCACCTTTTCCTCGGCAACCGCTCCCGCAGGGGACACCGGCTCCGGGGCCGGTGGGGACACCGGCTCCGGGGCCGCCCGTGCTTCTCCCTCTCGCCCAGTGTCTTGCCTCTCTACGGGGCCTTCACCGTCGGCTTCCTTCCCGCTTCCGGCAAGCCGGGAGACTACCTTCAGAGGGCGTCCGAATGCGCCCGCCACGACCGCTGCCAGCTGGTTCCCAAGGCGCTCGGCGTTTCTTGCGTGGTACTCGTACCTGGAAGGAAATTCGAGCACCAGCGTGGATCCGTCGATACTCGCCGGCCTGCCCTCCTGGAACACCGCGTGTGCCTTCATCTTCTTCTGCTCTTTGAGGGCACTCAAGAACCGCCTCCAGGCTCCTTCGAGATCGATCTCCGTTTCGTCGGCCGCCACCGTGGTGGAAGTTTCGGCACCGATCGCGGGTGAGGGAGTATCCGAGCCGGAGGTGGGAGGATGGTTCGAGGCATCGGGGGAGGAGGCAGGCGCCCTGGCCCCCACGTTGTCGGTGGTGGGCGACCCCGTTTCCGCCCTGGCCGCGCGCAGATCCCTCGAGATCCTGGCGACCTCGGCTTCGAGCAGTTCCACGCGCCGGGCGACCTGTCGAGTGTCCGGAACTTCTTCGGGTCTGCACATTCGCACGACGCCCAGCTCGAACGCGAGACGCGGAGGGCTGCCGGCAGCCATCGAGGCCAGCATCTCTCCTGCTATCTCGAGGCAGCGCAGGATCGAAGGCCGTCCGAGGAGCTTGGCGATCTCGGCCAGCTCCCTTGCGCCGTCGGCGTCCACCGCTGCCACGGCCTGGGTCTGGCGGGAAGGGAGGTACGAGGCGATCATAAGGTCCCGCAGGTATGCGGCGAACCTGTTGGCGAAGGCTCTGAAGTCCTTGCCGAGATCCGCGATCCTGGTGGTCGCCTCCAGGCATTTCTCGATGTCGCCTGTGGCAACCGAACGGGCGAGGTCTGCCGAGAGCCCAGCGTCGTCGTCGCCCAGGACGGAGGCGACGTCGGCTGCAGTGATCGACTTCCCCGTAGCGGCAAGGAGCTGGTCGAGCAGCGACAGACCGTCGCGGGCCGAGCCGCGGGCCAGAGCTGCCACGCGCTCTATGGCTGCCCGCTCGTACTCGATCCCCTCGCGCTCGCATATGCTCGCGTAGTGGTCGGCCAGCTCCGCAGGGGGGATCAGTCTGAACTCGAAGTGCTGGCAGCGCCCCGCGATGGTGGGGGGAACCTTGTTGGGCTCGGTGGTGGCCAGGACGAATACGACGTGCTCGGGAGGCTCTTCGAGCGTCTTGAGCAAGGCGTTGAAGGCATGGGTCGACAGCATGTGAACTTCGTCGACGATGTAGAACTTCTTGCGCGCCATTGCCGACAGACCGGTGGGCACGTTCGACAGGAAGTCCCGCGTCTCTTCCACCTTTGAGTGCGTCGCGGCGTCGATCTCGAAGACGTCCGAAAAGGTCCCCGCTGCGATCTCCCGGCACGGCTGGCACTCGCCGCACGGCTCGGCGGTCGGACCTTTCTCGCAGTTGACGGCCTTGGCGAGGATTCTGGCGGTGGAAGTCTTGCCCGTTCCCCTCGGACCCGAGAACAGGTATGCGTGAAAGACGTGCCCACGCTCGACCGCATTGGCAAGGGTCTTCGCCACGTGAGGCTGGCCGACGAGTTCGGAGAAGGTCTGCGGTCTGTACTTCTGGTAAAGCGAAGAAAACGGCATTCTCCGAGACCTTATCTGCGATCGCGCCGCCTATCGAGCCGGAGTGGGACGTGTGGTGGCCGTGCACCCGCCCTTGCCCGCTTCCGAGTGGGCGCTTTCCGGCGGGCGACTGGGCCAGGAGCTCCTACGGCACCCGGCATCACCTGCTTAGAGCTGCTTCCTTCCGGACCTGACTCGGTTCGCAGGGTGCCGTCGCGCAGGACCCGACCGTCGATGCCGACCCTACCGTAGGCCACCCACACTTCCACGCACGCAGGCGGGAATTCGGCCCGGCATGAGGGGATTTCCGGTTCAGGGCACCCCTAGCTCCCCGCCTAGCACGGCCACCCAAAGTATAGGCGTCCCATGGGGGCCGTCGGCCCGGTTGGAGACAAGCACCGCAGAGCAAGCCCCGTCAGGAACGCTACTCCCCGGTGTCCTGGAAAAGGGTGGGCGAAGTAGAGGGTTCTTCCTTCACGTAGGCGATCACGTCTCCCCGGACCCTGGCGAAGGGCGTCAGGCGGTGCGGCTCGCACCCGCTGTCGAGGATGTGTCGTACGGTCCAGCCCCGTACCAGCAGCGCATCCGAGATGAGCTGCCGGTGACACCGCCACCACGCAGCCTCGGCGCACATGAGCGCGAGTCTCCGTGCTCGCGCGGCAGCCTCTACCTCTGCCAGCACGCTCCGGAACTCTGCGGTGGCCATGAAGTCTGCGTATGCCCTGAAGGCACCGACTCTCCATCCGGTGTTGGGCGAGTCGGGTTCCGGCTTCCGGTAACCACCCAGAGTTTCGAGCCAGGAGTACTCGATCCCCACCTGCTGCAGCGAGTCGGCCAGCGGTTCCTTGTTGAAGTGCGGGAACTTTCGTGAGGACGGCCAGCGCCGGACGTCGACCAATCGCTCGATCGAGTGCTCCCGCAGCAACGATACGAACCGCTCGATTGCCCGAGTGGAGTGGCCGACTGTGTGGACGACGCCCTCGTCCTTGCAGTCGCGGGGTCGGGCAAAGTCGGTAGCCAAGGTCTGATCCTTGCGGTCAGCCTGAGGGTCTGGCAGGCCGGATCGTCTGCAGGAGCGGGATCCGTCCACGTCGCGCGGAGGGGGAGGGATTCGAACCCTCGAGGGGCGTAAACCCCTACACGCTCTCCAGGCGTGCGCCCTAGGCCGGACTAGGCGACCCCTCCTTCCTGGGCACGTACCGGGGAGCGGCGCTACCGAAGTAGTACCGATGGGCTCCCTGGCCGTCCGGTTTAGAGTAGTTGGCCATTCGAGGGACGCGTCGAGAAATAGCGACAGGTGACCGACGAAGAGCTGATGCGCCTTGCCCTGGAGGAAGCGCGCGCCGCGGCGGAGGCCGGAGAAGTCCCGGTGGGCGCGGTGGTGGAGAGGGGCGGACGGATTCTGGCCCGGGCCCACAACATGAGGGAGACCGCTGCCGACCCTACCGCTCACGCGGAGATCGTTGCATTGAGGAGCGCCGCTGCCGTGGTGGGCTCCTGGAGACTGGAAGGCGCCACGGTCGTGGTGACTCTCGAGCCGTGCCCGATGTGCGCCGGAGCGCTCGTCAACGCCAGGGTGCAGAGGTTGGTCTACGGATGCGCAGACCCGAAGGCCGGCGCGGTCTACTCCCTTTACAACGTCGTCTGCGACCCGAGACTGAACCACGAGGTCGAGGTGGTGGACGGCGTCCTCGGAGAGGAGTGCGCAGCGGTCCTGGCAGACTTCTTCAAACAGATGAGGGGCAATTGATGCGAGGTCAGCGATGCGAGAGGACGTAAGTGCGGTCGTGAGGGAGGCAGTCGTGGTTGCCGGCTGTGCCGGCGCCGCCCTGGCTCCCCCTGTCCGGAGGCTTGACGACCGGGCCTTCGACTCTCTGCATACGGCGATGGCCGCCACTCGGAGGAGGCGGGTCCTCTGGTGGATCCTCTCTCAGGGGGGCTGGTTCGGGTCGGCGGTAGTCTGGTCGGCGTTTCTGGTCAAGACAAGTAGAGGAAGGGCCGGGCTCAGGCTGATCGTCTCGGCAGCTCTTGCCTGGTCGGCGGCACAAGCCCTGAAGAAGGCTACGGGGATCGAGCGTCCGTGGGACCGGCTCGAGGGGGTCCGACGCACGGGCGGCATTCCTGCCGGCTCGGCCTTTCCGGCCGGACATCCGGCGGTGGCTGCGGCAGTGGCGGCAGCGGTCCGAAAGGACCCTGCGGTGCCGCTCCTCTTTCGTGGGACGTTGCTGCTCTTGTCCCTCCTCGTGCCGCCCGCTCGGATAGGAGTCGGCGCTCACTACCCTCTGGACGTCGTCGCCGGTTACTTCCTGGGAGACATGGTGGGAAGGCTGGTCCGCTCCGCTTTCCGCTGAGCTCGATCCTGGAAAGGGGTGCCTTCGTGCCGGGAGTGGTCGGGCCCAGCCGAAAGTGGTCCGGCCCATAAGGCACGAAGCGGTGAGGGCGGCGACGCTACACTGCGACGCTGGAGGAGTCGCCTAGGCTGGACGATGGCGCCGCACTCGAAATGCGGTAGACCCGCAAGGGTCTCGTGGGTTCAAATCCCACCTCCTCCGCCACGTCGGCACCCTCGCGGACGGACCTTGTCCGCCTCGTCGAAAACCTGAAGGCGGAGCTTGCCTTGCAGCCGGGCTTTCGCTCCGGCTGGAATCCACCTCACACCACCGACGAGCCGGGCGGTTCCGGCCTGGGGCGCCGCCGGGTCTGTCCCTACCGCTGGGCTCCGGTCACCCGTTCCAGGACCTTTGCGGCAGCGACGCCCTCGCCACGGACGATTCCGGCCAGCGCACTTCCAATCCCGGCCACGGCTTGGGGCAGATCACCGGGGTCGGAACTCCCGTCAGTGGCGAGCGAGACGAGAGCGGCTCGTACTTCCCGCTCGACCGAAGCATCTTCCGAGAGTGGGATCCCGAGCGAGTTCGCCACCCACCTCAGAGCCGAGTCGTAGAACTCGACCGGGCTGGGAGGAGCCGAACAGCCGAGGGGCTGGGTGATCGGGGCCGGGTCGCCTGGGTCCGTGGCTGTGTCGGGGCCCCTGTGGGAGGTAACGGTCAGAGCCGCAGCAGCCATGCCTACGGCCACGGACGAGGCGGCCAGCCTTCGCTTCGGGCTCCAGCCGATGCCGAATGGCCCCGGTCCAGCACGGTCCTGGTTGCCGGAAGCGGCGTCCACGCCGTCGGAGGGACCGCTGACGGAAGCGGGCCTACCCCCTCCATGCGCGAGCGAGGTTTCGTAAAGGTACTGGGCGAAGCGTTCGTGCCAGGTGACCAGCGATGCCATGGCTCGCCCCGAGACCTCAGCATCTCCCGAGCAGATGCTCGAGAGCATCCGATCGAGATTCTCGGTCATTTCCCGCAGGTACGCAGCGAGGACCGGCGCTCTGGCCTCACCCCACACGATCTGCATGAAGTTTTCGAAGACGGCCTCCCCATCAGCGACACCGGGCGATGCGACACCTCCGTAGGGGTCATCGGAGTCCAGCATCTGCAGCTGGGCGCGGCGCCAGGCGTTCCAGGAAGCGGTGAGTGGCAGTTCCTGGTCTGCCCTGAGGGATGCGGCAAGAGTCTTGGTAATGGTCTCGTCGGCCAGCGACAGCAGGGTCAAGGATCTCGCCCGCAACCCCGATGCCTCCCCCTCCCCGGCCGACGCCTCCGCGCTGTGAGGGCTCTTCTGGCCCACCCGACGGGAGTGGGCCGAAAGGATGTACGAGGCAGCCTCGAGGCCCGCAGCAAGGTAGCCCGCTCTGGCGACGCTGTCCGGGTCTAGGGGCTGCACGAGGTAAGGATTCGCCCCGCCGCTCTCGGGCACCGGGGGGGAGACCGGTGGAGAACAGGAGGCCCCCATCATGAGAACGAGCATGAGGGCGGCGACGGGCCCCGAAAATTTCAGAAAAAAAGAGCAAGGTGGCGAGGGGGGGAGCCACCTTGCTCTCGAGTCAGAGCGATCCGGCGCTAGGCGCCGAACCAGCTCTGAATAACCTGTGCGAACATCATATCGCCGCTGATCGTGAGCTGTCCAGACATAAAGAGCTGCATGCCGTCCGCCTTCCCGGCGACCATCCGCAGCCAGTTCGGGAAGCTGAGCTGGAGCGTGACCCGCGGGTTCTCTCCCGGCCCTTCCTTCAGTTCGCACTTGCCATCGGCGATGTTCATCGAGTACGAGATCGTCTCGTCCGGAGTGGTGATGTCGTACTGTATCACCGCCGACTGACCCGCTGCCTTGTCCGGCTGGAAGCGGGAAGCCATCGCTTGGAAGATCGGCGACAGGATGGTCTTGTAGCCCTGTGCCTTGCCGAGCTCGTTGATCTCGTCATCGGACTTGCCCTCGACCATCTCTGCAAGCTGGGCCCTGGGATCGTTTTCCGCCATGGCTTCTCTCCTTTCGGTATGGCCCTCGACATCAGCGTCTCCATCCGAAGCACCCCGGGAGCGAGAGCACCCTCTCCGGTCAACCTTCCCGGCACAGCTGCCGGACCGTTCCACAACCGGCCCTGCGGCTCGGTCAGGAGCGGTACCAGCGTCGGGAATCACGCCTTCGGGTGCTCCCGAGCCCGGCTGAGAGCGAGACGCGACGTGGAGACTATATTTGAATCGCGAGCGGCTGTAAAGAGAGGGTTACTTCGTGGTAACAAATCGGCCGACGGTGGAGCCGGGGGAGCCGGACGACGAGGCTAGGACGGAGGGGTCTGCTTCCACCGGCGACTTTCCCATTCACGGACCTGTCAACCCCTCCGAGGGCGAAGAGGCGGCTGGTCCCGCGGGCTCCTCTTCCCCCCAGGAGTGGCGAGCCGGGAGTCTGCTCCGCGAGATCTTGGAGGCGGGCGCAGGGGCCACGGATCCAGAATCGGCAAGACGACAGCTCGCTGAATTTCTTCAGGCCGTAGGCATCTCCGAGGACGAGTTTCGCTCGGCTGCCCAGAGCGGTACCCTGGACGTTTTGGTCATCGAAAGGGTGCTCCTGCCGGGTGGGCGCAAGTACTCGATCGAAGATGCGGCTTCGCTTACCGGGGTCCCCGTCGAGATGGTCTCGAGGATCTGGCGGTCGATGGGCTTTCCCGAACCCATGTCGACACGGGAACTCCAGCTGACCGACGAAGACGTCGAGATGCTCTCCATCGCAAAGCGCTACATGGATCGGGGAGTCGATCCCGAGCTTCTCATCCAGTTCATCAGGACTGTAGGTTCGGCCCTTTCCCGTATCGCCGACGCCGAGGTCGCCGTCGTCAGAACGGTCGGCGAAGTGGTTGCTCGGGAAGAAGTAGGAAGCAGGCTCGCTTCGGAGGGCAGGCCGCCTGCAGAGCTGGGGAGGATCCTCGTCGATCTCGTCAGAGAGAGGGATGCGGAAATCAGAAGGCTCCTCGACTACGGACACCGGCGCCATCTGGTCTTTGCTACGAGGCGGGAGATCTCATGGCAGCCGGGGTCGAGAGCGGGCCTCGAGACGGGAGTGGTCGGATTCGCCGACCTCGTGGGGTTCACGGCCATGAGCCAGCAACTTGACCCGGCCGACCTGGCGGAGATGGTCGAGAGGTTCGGCTCGCTCGCTTACGAGCTCGTGTCCTCGCGGGGAGGCCGGGTGGTGAAGATGATCGGCGACGAGGTCATGTTCGTCTTCGACGACCCAGCTTCGGCTGCCAGGGCGTCTCTGGACCTGGCCGAGGCGTACTCCTCCGACGAGGAGCTGACATCGGTGAGAGTGGGCATGGCCTCCGGCGAGCTTCTGGTTCTGGACGGCGATTACTACGGCCCGGTCGTCAACCTGGCCAGCCGGATCGTCAATATCGCTCTGGCCGGAACTGTCGTCGTCTCGGAGAGCTTGGGCGAGCAACTCTCGGGCGAAAGCGAGTTCGTCTTGCGCCCCATGCGCCCCCGGAGGCTCAAGGGCATAGGGGTGGTCCGCCTCTGGGTACTCCGGCGTCCGGGAACGCAGCGGCCGATAACGGCAAGAGACCTTCGTCAGCTCGGAACCCAGACGGTCGCGGAGATCCTGGGTGAGGGGGTCTGAGGCCGGCATGCGGGTAGCCACGTGGAACGTCAACGGCATTCGGGCTCGGCTGGACCGGGTGCTCGAGTGGATCGAGGCGAGAGAGCCCGACCTGGTAGCCCTGCAGGAACTGAAGACCGATGACGAAAACTTTCCGTACGACGAGCTACGAAAGACAGGACTCTTCGTCCTGGCGCACTGCCAGAAGAGTTGGAACGGGGTCGCCCTCCTCAGCAAGGAGAAGCCGGTTCTCATAGAGGAAGGCCTCCCGGGTTTCGAGGACATGGGCGCTCGGCTGGTTGCTGCCGATGTCGGGGGCATAAGAGCCGTCAGCGTCTATGTCCCCAACGGAAGGGAAGTCGGCCACGAAGATTTCGGTAGGAAGCTGGCCTGGCTGTCGGGCTTGAGGGACTATTTGGCAGCTACGTTCGATCCGGAAGACCGCCTCTTGGTCGCCGGTGACTTCAACGTCGCCCCCGAGGACATCGACAGTTACGATCCGGAAGGTCTCGCTGGTACCATCTTCCACACCGGCGAAGAAAGAGCCGCTCTGGCAAAGCTGCTCGATTGGGGGCTGGTGGATGCCTTCCGCCATGCCAACCCCGGCCTCCAGTTCTTCACGTGGTGGGACTACAGGGGCGGCAACTTCCACAAGAACCTGGGGCTGAGAATTGACCTGTTGCTGGTCACAGAGCCGCTTGCAGACCGGATCGAGTCCGTCTGGGTGGACAGGGATTTCAGGAAGGGACCAAAGCCCTCCGACCACGCCCCGGTCGTGGCCGACATTTCCCTACCCTAAGACGCCCGAGGGCTCTCGGGGCGCGCAGCCCGTCGGGCGAATCTGCTCATCGCAGCGTCGGCAACCCGCGCCGGCAAGAGCCTGCCTACCTCTGCGGCCCAGGCCGGCAGCGTTACCCTGTAACGGGCCTTGGGACGGGCCTCGGTGGCGGCACGGAAGATCACCCTGGCGACCGACTCGGCATCCTTGCGAAAGAAGTCCAGGGCCGAGCTGCTTCCCTCCTGGTAGCGGCCCACCGCCTCTGCTCGCTCCGGGTCTTCTTCCCGAAGCCGGCGGATCACCCTTTCCAGCTCCCTCCGTGATCGCTCGCCGAAGGAGGTAGCGATCGGACCGGGTTCGACGAGACAGACCGAGATCCCGAAGTCACGGAGCTCCAGGCGCATTGCGTCAGAGATCGCCTCCAGGGCGTACTTGGACGCGCAGTAGGCACCGAGGTTGGGGGTCACTATGCGGCCTGCAGCCGACGAGACGTTCACGATTCGCCCCTTGCCGAGGGCCCTCATGTCGCCCAGGGCCGCCCGGACGACGCGGTGTGCTCCGAACAGGTTCACGTCGAACAGCTCCACCAGCTCGTCTGTGGAGATCGCGTCCACGGGGGCGGGAATCCCGAATCCGGCGTTGTTCACCACGGTTCCGATGGGGCCGAGCACCTCACGGGCGCTCTCGACAGCTCTCGTGACGGACGATTCGTCCGTAACATCGCACTCGATTGCCAGGAATCTCTCGTCCTGGAGGTGCTCGATAGAGGAGAGGTCTCGGCCGGTCGCCGCGACGGCGAAGCCGCGTGACCTGAAGTATTCGGCTGTGGCCCTGCCGATCCCTCTTGTCGCGCCGGTGATGAAGACGCTGGCCCGCCCCTCGTCGGACATGAGTCGACCTCCTCGCCACATCCCGCCCCTCGGACGGTCTGGACATCTTAGGCCGAACTCGGTTTCCTCGAATCGACCGAGAAGGTGGGACAATACCGCTGGCCGGTACCGGACTGTGGGGCCCTGCGGGTGCGACGGGTCGCCGAGGATCTGAGTAGGGCTGTAAAAGGGGACTGACCAGGAGGAAGCAGGAGGACGACTTGGCGCGCAACATGGACAAGTGGCTCGGCGACGGGGGCATGCCGCTGCTGTCGGAGTTGGGGGCGGCGATAACCGGCTACGAGGAGGGTAGGGCTGAAGCCGAGTGGGTTCCGACGGCGCTCTGCTGCAACCCTCAGGGCTTCGTCCAGGCGGGGACCTTCACGGTAGTGCTTGACGCCGTGATGAACTTCGCGATACTTGCGGCGCTCGAGCCGGGAGAGACCACGGCTACTCTGGAGATCAAGACCTCCAACCTTCGCCCAGCCACGGAAGGCAAGCGCCTGATCGTCGAGGGCAGGGTGGAGCGGTACGGCTCCTCGGTTGCATTCACATCGGGAGTCGTGCGAGACGAGGCCGAGAGGACCGTGGCGCAGGCTACGGGAACCTTCTTCCTCAGGCGAAACAGGGATTGACCGGCGCCTGGGGCCTGCCCAGGCTCCGTCGCCACCGGGCGTCAGTGGTGTGGCCCGGAGCCCTCGCCACCGAAGAGGGCGAGGGAAGCCGTGAAGCCGTGCAAGAAGTTCTTCTTGCCAACAGGACCAATCTCGCCTGCGCAGAAGAACCCGGCCAGGGGGACCCCGCCGAGCATCTCGGCGGCGACCGAAGCGTCGTGGTGGGGGGTCCCGAAGAAGGGCGTGCCTCTGCCGTTGCACGTGAAGAGAAGGGCCGCCTCGGCCTGCTTACCCGAAAGAAGGGCTACCAGATCCTGGTGGGAGGCCTCGGCGTCTCTGACGTGAAACTGGACGGTCCTTCCCACCTCTATCACGTCTCCGACGGCTATCGCGCCGCTCTCCTGGTCGGCTGCGACCACGTTTCGGATCACGAAGTCCCCCCGCTGGAACTCGACCTGATTCTCGTCCGCGACCAATCCAATGTGCAGTCCTCTGAAGGCGAGCCTGGATTCGGGCTCGCCTGCCGACAGTGACTCCTTGAGCCTTTCGGTCGCCGGCTTGCCACCCAGTTCGTAGATGACGTTCCCCTCGGCCTTGGTGACCACGTAGGGTTTGCCGATCGGGCTACACCCCTGAGACACCACGGTCTGGACCGGTATGCCTGTAAGGATCGCTCCCACCGCTCCCTCGGAGGTAATAGTCCGGTCGAGGACCAGCCTGTTCTGGCCCGGCGCCCTTCCGGCGGAGGCTAGGCCGCCTGTCGTCGAAACCGAGGGATGGTCACGGTTGATCCGGTCGAGGAACGCCCCCACCGGAAAGCTGAAGGGATCGGCGAGCAGCAGGACAGAAGCACCATCGGGCACCCTTCCCGGCCAGCCCAGAATTACGACGTCGTCGCCGCTGGGGATCGCCTCCATGAGCAGTGGCTGCACTTCGAGGGACTCGGAGGCGATGCAGAAGAGGGCGATCGCTGGACCCTCCTCGATCTCGGTACATCCAGCGACCACTCCCTGGGCGGAGGCCCCTATCAGCGTGCGCGGTTTCAAGATCTCGTGGCAAGAGTCGACGATCTCTCGAAGCGACCCCAGGTGGTACTCGCTTACGAAAAGGACTGCCAGGCTGGGCGTGGAGGTCTCGAGCACGTCGATCACCTCCCCGAAGACCTCTCCAGCGGCGGCTGCGGGATCCGGGTGGTTGGAGCTACCCGACGCGTACCTGTCCATCTCTCCAGTCTGCCGCGCGCCTCGGGCTACCGAGGCCCCGGCTTGTCGAGTTCCGGCTGTTCGTGGCTTACGTCTCTGGCCAGATGCGTGCCTCCCGCCGCGTAACAGCTTACAGAGCAGTAAGCTAGCCGATGGGCTTGAGGAGGCCGAGCGAGATGTCCCTGATCTTCAGCCGTGAGGCCGCCCGAATCATCAACACGGAGAGCGGCTCGAGGTACCTGCACGAGGAGATCGGCCCCAGGTCGCAAGGTTCGAAGCCGGCTTCCTCGATGAGTTGTTCCACGGTCTGCTTTGCGTCCGGGTCACCCCCGCAGTAAAAGACCACCGGCCTTATCCCACCGGAGAAGTCCTGGGTGGAGGCGATCACCGTGGCGGGAAGGGCGTTGAAGGCGGCTACCGTACGTGCGCCTCGTGCGCGAGCGGCAATCTCTTCTCCCGCCGAGGTGGTGAGACCGATCTCCAGCTCCCCGTTCTCCCCGATCGGGTTTACCGTCTCCAGTAGTAGCTTGCCCTCGAGGTCACCCATGCGCTCGAGTGCCTGGGGTACCTGAGCCCACTTTGCGGAGAGCAGCAGGACCTCGCAGGCTTCAGCGGCCTCCCTGGGTGTACCCCACGACCCATTCGGGCCCAGCTCCGATGCGAGCCTCCTGAGCTTCTCTTCGCTGCGGGAGAAGGTGAAGAAGATGTGATGGCCTGCCTTCGCCCACTTTCCGGCAAGCGCCAAGCCCACCTGGCCCGGGCCTACGATTCCGACCCTCAGCGTGAACTCCTCTCCAGCTGACTCATGGCCGAATCCGTCTCACGACGACACCCCCACATTCTGCACGGGGAAGGTACCCTCCTGCTAGGTCGCAACGCTTCCCTACGGAGGCCAGCCGGTATCATCGGTCTTGCCCGGTAGGGTGGACCCGTGTCACGACCTGCGGGAGGAGCCGAGCGGTGGGGGGAGCCGACCAGTCGTCTCAGAGGAAGCCGCGATTCCACGACTTCTACGAGGGCAAGTACGTCTGGCAGATCAGACACTTGCCAGGCTCCTCGGTGTGGAGGGATTGGGCATTCTTCAACCTCGTCCAGTCTGGTTTGATGGGAGAAATCGACGCAAAGCTCCGGCCGGGCAGTCTGGTGGTAGAGCTGGCTTGTGGTGGGGGGGTAGCGTGGCTTGCACGACGCGCGCGGACCGTTGGTGTCAACATCGCATTCCATTCCGCCAGAGCCGTAGCCGAAGTTTACGCGCTGGGCATCCAAGCAGACGTGCAGGAGCTGCCGCTCAGAGATTCGTGTGCTGACCTCGTATGGGGCAGCTATTTCTTCGAGCACCTACTCGCAGACGAGAAGGACCGGTGCTTGGAGGAGATCCGGAGAGTCTTGCGCCCGGGCGGGGCCTGCATCCTCCAGTTCGACGTGCTCTCGGCCAACAGGCTCAGCCGTTTCGCGGCGAGAGACCCGGAACGGTTCGAACGGGGCTTCGTCGAAAACGACGGGCACGTCGGGCTGGAACCGCTTCCGGAGGCCCTCGACCGGGTAACCCGCAGCGGGCTCGTAGTAACAACTGTTCGCAAGTTCGGCGCTACTCCCCTTCAATACCTGGCGACCTACAACTGGCTCGCCCTCGGGTACGCCGATTCCCACCGTTGGGTCCGGTGGTTGGGCAGCCTGACCAGGCTTCTGGCGAGGTCCAAGGCAGGTTTGCTCTACGAGTTCGCGGTAACCTTCTTCGACCGGACTGTAGACCGGTTCGTGAAGCCGGAAATGGCCACGAGGGCCATCGTCTCTGCAGTCAAGCCCGAGTGAGCGATACGCCCAAGCCCATACCGAGTGAAGACGCCGAGGGCGGACCTGCCGACCCTTGCGACGGCAGGAGCGGGCAACGCCCTCGCCGCAGGATCCGTCGAGGAGCGTAAGTGCATCTATCCGGCCTCAGGCGGTGCCCGGCGGAGGGAGGGGGATTCGAACCCCCGGTGGGTTGCCCCACAATGGTTTTCAAGACCATCGCCTTAGTCCGCTCGGCCATCCCTCCGTGCGAATTCTAGGTATGGCGGCGAGTCGACCAAGGTTCCATTTGGAGTGCGTCGCGGTCTCGGTTTCAGCCGGAGCCGCCTGCTCTACGACTGGGGTGTCTCGCCCGTCGAAGCGTTCTCGGGTCTAAGGGCCGCTTTTCGGCGCCCCGCCTCGGTGGTGGACCGGAACAGAGCAGTCCTGGACCCTCCGTCGAGCGGTCGGCGGATTTGCGTCCCGGCCCGGCGGCACGGCAGCGTTCCGAGCAACGCCTCGCTGCTCCTTGGATCAGAGGCGGAACTGGCCGGTACGGCAGTCGGAGGGATGACTCATGGAGCGAGAAATGGAGGGAAATCGGGATTTCGAATCTTGGTGGATTGCGGGCCTCTCGGGCTCCGCATTGCTGGCGGGGGGGCTGTTCCTCCTGCTGTGGCCGTCGGTCACGGTCAAGGTCCTTGCCTACGGTGCAGGAAGCACCTTGACCTTCGCCGGTGCGCTCACGGTACTTGCCGCTGTCGCCACGGTACGCAAGGGCTACCAGTGGGTCCCGACTGCCGTCGAGGCCCTGTGGTTCCTGGCTTTGGGGCTGGCGGTGCTCACCGTCCCGGACACGACGGTCCGGGCGCTGGCGGCAGGGACAGGCACGCTCCTCGTGTTGGGAGGGTCGGTCCAGATCGTCTCGGCTGCGGTCCTCGGCGCCTACATCGGCCGTCCCGGGCGGTACCTCGTCCGAGGTCTGGTGGCCCTCGGCGCGGGGGCGGCAACGGTCACGGTTGCCGAAGAGTCCACTGAATCCCTGGCCATTGCGGTGGGCGCCTGGCTGGTCGCCGCTGGGGCCCTGAAGTTGCTTCACGCACTTGCAGAAGGGTACAGCCGCACCGATCCTGCCATTGCGGGTTGACGGGCCGAGAGCCCGGCCGAGGCCCCGTCTCACCCAAAAGGGGAGACCTGGTCTTCCAGCTCAGGTGGTTCGGGTCGCCGTGGTAGCCGGAGCCGCCGCCCCGCAGGCATAGGCATGGTCCCGCTTCCACGCCTTGTCGAGCGACCCGTCGAGGCGGCGGAGCTCGAATGCCTGGTGGAATGCCGCTTCCTCGGGAAGCTGTCCGTAAGAGCAGTCCGTCCACACGCCTTCGAGGAAGCCTCGTGCGGTGGCCCATGCACGGTCGGGATGGCCGCTGAGGAGCCGGGCGATCGAGGAGCGCAGCCACCTCCCAAGGAACATCCGAGCGACATGGACTGTGGCCTGCAGGAGAGTACCGTGCCTTCTGATCAGCCAGCCAGTATTGCGGCTGACATAGTAGCTCCTTGCGGCAGGAACGGTAGACGTGGAGGTGCTCTCCTGATGGACGACCCTGGAGCTCGTAACTACGACCGTCTTCCACCCCCTCCTCGATGCCCTCATCGACCAGTCCGACTCCTCGCCGAAGAGAAAGAGCTTCGGGTCGAAAACACCAACTTCCCTGAGAGCATCGATCCGATAAAGGGCACATGCTCCACAGTGAAACTGGACCTCGGCCCTCAGCCCCGGCTCCGGTATCTCGTTCCCGCTCGGGCCGTCCGGTATGACGCATGCGCGCCACATGTCGAACCTCGAGCCTGCGTTCGCCCACAAGAGTCGGTCGGCCTCGTAGAGCAGCTGAACCGGACCAGCAACCGCCGTATCCGGGTGCTCGAGAAGCTCGTCGACCAGGGGGAACAGGAAGCCCTCGCTGACGAAGCAGTCATTGTTTACGACCAGGGCCGCAAACGCGTCGGGATCTTCCAGTACTCGGAGCAGGCCGGCTGCGTTCCCCCCTGCGTAGCCGAGGTTCAGTGGCAGCTGGAGGTGGTGGTGGAAGGGAAACTCTTCCACGAGCCGGTCTGGAGACCCGTCCTCCGAGCCGTTGTCGACGATGAGGATCTCGAGGTCGGGGTACCCGCATTTCTCCAAGGCGCGGACGCAGTCGACGGTCATCTCGGCGTTTCGCCAGTTTAGGACGACGGCCCATACCCTCGGCCAGATCCTGTCGGGAGGGTCGACTGGCGATACGGTGCAATCAGCCGAGTCGTGCAACCTGGTGCTCCGGGCGCTTTGAGGGGCCTGATTGATTCCGGTAGCGGGGGAAAGTTTATCCGCTCCCGGGCGTTCGTGCACGGGGGACTGGGTCAATCCGACTAGTCACTCAGAGCCGTGTGCCTGCGCCGGGCGTGCCTGCCGACCTTGCGGGTCTCGACGGCCTGGCCGAGATCACTGTGAGGTAGTGCGGCCGGGCAGAATACCCTTGGTGATACGGTTGAGTGTGGCGGACCTGGTTAGAGCGGCCAGGCACCGCCCTCGGTCGGGTCCGATGGAATTTCGGAGGGGTCGCCTAGTCCGGTCTAGGGCGCCCGCCTGCTAAGCGGGTTGGCGGGTAATTCCGCCTCGAGGGTTCGAATCCCTCCCCCTCCGCCACAGCTGATCGTGCCCCGGAGCACCCCTTGGGCGGTCGGGTGGGTAGGCAGACCTGTTCAGGCCGGGAGATCTCCGCGGGGACCTCCGGGAGCTGGATTCCGAGCCGGCCGGCGCGGCAGCCTTCGTAATAATTTGTCTTGCACGCCCTCATCGGGACGTGCGGGTGCGCTCGTAGCTCAATCTGGATAGAGCATCTGACTACGGATCAGAAGGTTGGGGGTTCGAATCCCTCCGAGCGCGCTGGGTGACGTGTGCCTCCCGGAGTCCGTGCGCTCGTAGCTCAACTGGACAGAGCATCTGACTTCGGATCAGAAGGTTGGGGGTTCGAATCCCTCCGAGCGCGCTTCGTCTCCGTCCCGTACGCGCCACGAGGCCCGCTTGCTGCATGAAGCGAGAAGAGTACCTCACCGAGCACCCGCACGGGCTGCACGGTCGCCTCTTGGTGACCACCTTCCTCAGGGCAGCAGAGGGGCACTCCGGCTTGATGTTCGCCAGAATCCTTGATGTTCGCCAGAATCACTTTTCGCCTTCCTGCCGACCCGGGAGCTCGTGGGTGAGCGGCGCTCGGAGGGGCTCGCCTCGGGTGGTCCGTCACAGGGCCTTCGGGGACCGGCGACACTGCCCGGTGTAGTCTGGCGGGCGGTGCGACCTCGTCGGCAGCGGCCGAGCAAGATTGCAATGCACGATTCGATGCAGCCGGGTCAAGTTTCGACTCCGGTGACCGACGAGAGTAGCCGTCGTGGGGAGGACCGTCGTAGTGGGCGATGAAGCAATCGTGACCTGGGGCCTGACCAAGCGGTACGGCTCGACGTTGGCCCTGGACGGCCTGGACCTGTCGGTGAAGAGGGGCGAGATCTACGGCCTTCTCGGCCCGAACGGGGCAGGTAAGACCACTACCATCAGGCTCTTGTTAGGGTTGATCAGGCCTACCTCGGGGGCTGCCCGGGTGATGGGTTACGACGCCTGGCGGCAGTCGGTGCAGGCGCACCGCCACCTGGCCTATGTTCCCGCCGAGCTCTCCCTCTGGCCCCAGCTAACCGGCGGCCAGACCCTCGAACTCCTTTTTCGCCTGCGAGGAGGCGACGGGCGCGCCGGCGCCGGGCGCCGCTACATGAGCGAGCTCGTCGAGCGGTTCCAACTCGACCCGACCAAGAAGGTCCGCTCCTATTCGACAGGAAACAGGCAGAAGCTCGGGCTGATCGCTGCCTTCATGTCCAGACCCGAGGTCCTCGTCCTCGACGAGCCTACCGCAGGGCTCGACCCGCTGATGATCCAGGTCTACCGGGACTGCATACGCGAAGCTTCCGACCGTGGAGCGACCGTCTTCGTCTCGAGCCACGTGCTGTCAGAAATAGAGGCCGTCTGCACGAGGGTGGGCTTGCTGCGCGACGGGAAGCTGGTGGACGAGGGCCCACTGGATGCCATGCGCCACATCGCCGCTCGTCGAATACGGGCGACTTTTTCGGGCCCGCCCCCCGAACTGTCCGGCCTCGACGGGGTGGGGGAGCTGGTGAGGGACGGCAATCGGATCGAGTGCTTCTACACCGGCGAAATCGAAGCGCTGGTCTCCCGGCTTGCAGGTACAGGTCTGGTCGACCTGATCTGTACCGAGCCGAGCCTGGAGGAGGTGTTCCTCGCTCACTACGGTGAGGGTCATCCGGGTCGGGAGTTTGACTCTGCCGGCATGAATGCGAGCGAATGGACGCCGGAGTCTGCCGGCGCGGACTCCGGGCCTTCACGCTGAAGGAGACTGCCGTGTCGACGCCTTCGAGCTCTTCCGGCGTGGGACTACGGGTCTCCGGGCGTGTGGGCGCTGCTGATCGAGTCTCGAGGTCTGCGGGCGTGTGGACCACGGTCTTGCGATTCCAGATCCGGAGGTTGGCCTTCGGGGCGGCATCGTGGGGCACCCTCTCCCTTGTGCTGCTGCGGGCGACGTCCTCGCTCTATCAGAGGGCTTATCCCGACGAGGAAGGGAGGGCTCTCCTGGCTCTCACTCTCGCCAACAACAGGGCGCTGGTGGCCATGCTCGGGACGCCCCGCAGGCTCGACACCGTATCGGGGTTCGTGACCTGGCGTTCTTCTCTCGGATTGGTGATCGTAATCGGGATCTGGGGACTGCTAGCGAGCACGAGAATCCTGCGCGGCGACGAGGAGTCCGGGAGGTGGGAGTTCCTCGTGAGCCAGCCTATTTCTTCGCGGGGGGCCACGGCTGTTGCGACAGCTGCGCTCTGGACGTCGTCGCTTTTCATCTTCGTCGGGCTGTTGCTCGGGATGGTACTTGCGGTTCCTCGAGGCGAATTGAGGATGCCGGACTCGATGGCCTTCGCCGCCTCGCACACCTTGATCGGCATCCTCTTCGCTTCGGTCGGGGCCGTTACCTCCCAGATGTTCCTCCAGCGGCGGACTGCCAACCTGGCTGCCGGCGGCCTGTTCGTGGCCTCGCTCCTTGCGAGGGCGGTCGCTGCCGGAAGCGAGAATTTGAGCTGGGCCTCCTGGACAACGCCGGTCGGGTGGCTGGACGAGGTCCGTCCCTACGCTGGCGTGAGGCCAGGGCCTCTCCTCCTGTTGGCAGCCAGTGCAGGGGCTATCTCGGGCGTGGCGGTTTGGGTGGCCCGTCAGCGAGACGTGGGCGATGCGCTCATGAGAAGGTCGGAGAGTGGACCGACCAGGGGGATCCTGCTCGGAAACGTCATAGGAGATTCGGTGCGACTCACGCTCGGAGGCTTTCTCGGGTGGCTGGCAGCGGCTGTCGCGATCAACTTCACTTTCGGGGCGATGGCTCCCAGCCTCATGAAGGCGCTGGTCGAGTCGCAGGCATTCGAGAGGTTCAGGTTCTTCATCCCCTTTGACCTGGTCACGGTGAAGGCTTACCTGGGTTTCACGCTCCAGCTCACCGTGGGGATCGTGGTGTGCTTGATGGCAGCGGCCCATGTGGCTGCCGTCCGAATCGAGGAAGCCACCGGACGACTTGACGTATTGGTGTCGTCGTCCATCAGCCGTAGGGGGTGGATCTGGCCGCGGCTGCTGGTCGGGACCTGTGAGCTCGGAGTCGTCGGTGTGGCGGGAGCCATGGCGGCATGGCTTGGTCAGGCTGCCTTCGGTGGCGACGTGGGCGCGGCCGCCGCAGCCGGTGCCTCCGCTGCCTTCCTTCCCTTGGCCTTCTTGTACCTCGGTGCCGGTGTCGCGGCGATGGGGGTGGCTCCAAGGGCGACGGCGGGGTTCGCGTGGTCCTCCGTGATCGTATCGTTCTTCATCTACTGGATAGGAGCTCTGCTCGAAGCTCCCCGGTGGATCCTCGGGTTGTCGCCCTTCTATCACCTGGCCCCGGCACCTCTCCGGCCGGTGAACCTGGTCTCGGCGAGTGTCATGGCAGTTCTTGGCGCAGCGTTGACCGCCCTCGGGGTGGAATGCTTCGCCCGCCGAGACCTTGCGCCGGAGTGAGCCATCGGGCTCGCCTTACGCCGTCCCCTCGCCGACGCCCGTCCTGGGGACTCCGCCGCCCGTCCCATGGCCGCCAGTAGCCTATATCCTCTGTGAGGATCTCCGAGGGTCCCGACGGTTCCCTGTGGGGCAGCGAGGTCAGTGCTCGAGTCGTTACGACGGAGTAGTCTCCGGAGGGCTCGATCGCGCCGGCAGGCACATGGTCAGGAAGTCGTAGTCGGTGGTGGTATCGGAGGGTTCTCTCAGTAGCACGGATGCTGGAGGCCGAGGGGAGGCCATCTGGGCGCCGAGATCTCCCGCGCCCGGGGACCGGCCTGGAGCGACTTCCTTGCCGGGAGCCGGCGTGGATCCGTACGAGCTGGCAGACCCCCGCCAGGTCGGCCTGGACCCGGCACGGGTCCAGGCGCTACTCGACCGTGCGAGACGCGAAATCGACGAAGGGATTCTCCCCTCCTGCCAGCTGGCGCTCGCAAGGGAAGGCCGCCTCGTTCTGTTCGAGACCCTCGGGGAAGCCCCACCTGAGAGCAGGTACGTAATCTTCTCCGCGACCAAGGGCGTCGTCGCCGGCGCGGTGTGGATTCTCGTAGGAGAGGGCTCGCTCAGGTGGGGCGACAGGGTGGCCGAGATCGTCCCCGAGTTCGGGACGAACGGGAAGGATGTCGTCACCGTCGAGCATCTGCTCACCCATACGGCGGGATTTCCCTATGCCCCGATGAACTACGAGGTGGCGGCGGACCGCCGCAAGAGGCTGGAGAGGTTTTCCCAGTGGTGGCTCAACTGGGAGCCGGGATCGAAGTTCGAGTACCACCCCCTATCCGCACACTGGGTCCTTGCCGAGGTAATCGAACGCCTCTCGGGGATGGACTACAGGGCGTTCATCAGGCAGCGGATATTCGATCCTCTGGGACTGAGCTCGTTCGCCCTTGGCGAGCCTCCTGAGAAGCAGGCCGACGTGAGGGTGCCCGTTGCGGTAGGAGAGTTTCCCACCCCCGAAGAGGTCGAGGCAGTGCTGGGGTTCAAGATCGACCTGTCCGTCCTGCAGGGGTCTGTGACCGAAGAAGCCCTCCTGGAGCTCGGCAAGCCGGAGGTGCTCGCCATCGGGCTGCCCGGTGGTGGGGGGATCTCCAACGCGGCAGACATTGCCCTCTACTACCAGGCACTCCTGCACGACCAGGGCGACATCTGGCAGGGAGACGTCATCGCGCAAGGAATCGAGCCGGTGTCGGATCTCCCTGACCCTGTCTGGCGAATCCCCTCCCACCGAAGTCGCGGAATGATGGTTGCCGGTGAGCCCCCCGAGGCGCAGCTGCGTGGTTTCGGCCACGGCCTGTCCCCACGGACTTTCGGACACGACGGGGCCGGAGGTCAGATTGCCTGGGCCGACCCCGACTCGGGTATCTCCTTTTGCTACCTGACTGACGGCATGGACCGTAACGTGATCCGTCAGGCCAGGCGTTCCGTCGGCCTGTCCAGCAGAGCGGGCGCGTGCCGTGCTAGCTGAGGCCGACACCCTACTCTCCGTCCGGGGGGCGGAGGGCACAAAGGGCACCTGAGCAGTGCGCCGAATTGTCGCCGCCGTCGTCTTGGGAGGGGCCGTCTTCCTGTGGGCCCTCGGTGTCCTGTCGCGTGCTGTCCCCAGCGAGTCGGGAGTGGTGCGCGGGTCGGCCGTACTCGAGGACGGCGTTCCGGTAACGATATACGTCCCTGGCGGCGAGCCTGTCTCGGGGCCAGGAGGAGTGGTGGGACCCCCGGGAGAGCGCTTCCCCCTCGTGGTCCTCGCGCACGGTTTCGTGGGCGACAGGGTAGGGCTGCGCTTCCTCGCCGAGTCTCTGGCGCTCAACGGATTCGCCGTGGTGACCTACGATGCGCCCGGGCACGGTCAGAACCGGAACCCATTCGGGTCGTCCGCCGGGCCCTCTCACCTGAAAGCCATGGCAGATGTCATCGAGTGGGCTTCGAAGAACGACTCGGTGGACCCGACGAGAATTGCCGTCGGCGGCCACTCCATGGGAGCTGCCACTGCACTCGACTTCGCAGCAAGCGACAAGCGACCTTCCGCGGTGCTTGCGATCTCGGGCGGCTGGTCGGTAGCCGGTCCCGAGCGTCCCAGGAACGCCTTCTTCGTCTACGCCTCGGGAGACCCGGGGCCTCTCAAGGACCGCGTGCGAAGGGTGGCTTCGAAGCTCGCCGGGGTGCCGGAGCTCGAGGGCGGGCGCCTCTACGGCGACTTCGGCCGTGAAGACGCCGTCGCCGCTGTCGAACTGAGCGGGCTCGACCACCTGTCGATAGTCGCGTCCCCGGAGACGGTCCGGTGGACGGTCACCTGGCTGCGCCGCGCTCTGGGAACGGTCCCGGACCCGGCAATCGGCGCCGAAGGCGAGCCGTCTCGGACCTCTCCGCTGCCTTCCGCCTCCGGCTCCGCGGCCGTACTGGAGCCTGCGGCGGACGTGCAGGTCTCTCCTTACCGGGGGTTCCGGACCGTTCCGGCACTATTCCTCTTCGCTGCGGTGGCGGCGTACTGGGCAGGGCGTCTCGCCGGGAGACTCCAGCGGGGAGAAGACTGGCTGCCCCTGGAAGAGAAGGTCCCGTGGCGGAGGATGCTCGGCTCGTGGGCGGTGGCCCTCGCCGTCGGGCTCGTGGTGGCCAAGGTCTTCGGGCCCGAAGGGGTCATGCCCCTGGGCCTCATGACGGGAGTGGCGGTGATTCTGGGGTCGGCAGGAGGGGTCGTCGCCGCACACGCTTCTCTGGCGAAGGACGCCGTGGGAAGCGCGGGTGCCAGGCCGAGGAGCTTCCTGGCATTCGGGGTCTCAGGCTCGCTGCTTCTCGTCCTTCTGGCAGGTCCGATCTCCCTGATCCACAACGTAGGACTCGACGCTAAGCGGGCGATCCAGGCAGCGCTGCTCTCGGCAGGGTTCTTCCCGGGTTTGTGGGCCCTCGAGTACCTTGCCCGTAGGGGCAGCACGCTGAGAGGGATGGTTGCTTCCGCTGTCCTCAAGGCTATGGTGGTCGTGGCGGTCACCGTAGGCATCGGAATCGGAGCCTTGCATCCGGTGATGGCGCTCGGGATCCCTGCTCTGATAGGGGTCCTCGTCTACTTCGAAGTCTTCGCGGCGGCCGGAGCGAGAGCGGGAGCCACGCCGGCGGTGCTCGGCGCTTCCGAGGCGGTGACGCTCGGCTGGATAGCCGCGGCTCTCGGGCCCTTGCAGTTCTGAACAGCGGTCGGGGAGGACGACGACGGGGGCGTGGCAGTACGGGTCGCGGCGAGGGCGGCGTAGGGCTGGATCAGCTCCACCGACCCCGAGGGCGCGGGAACTCACCCAGTCGACTGGCTCGGAGAGGAGGTCTTTTGATGCCTTGGCAGGTGTGGATTCTGGCCACGGTCTTGGCCTGGGGAGCGTGGGGGTTCGTCAACGGAATGGCCTTGCGGCACCACCACTGGCAGCAGCTCATCGTATGGGGACTGCCTGCCACCGTCGTCATCGCCCTGTCCGTGGCTGCGATTTCGGGCTCCAGGGGGCAGTTCGAAGCAAGGGCGTTCGCGTGGGCTTCGGCCGTCCAGCTCCTTGCGATCGCGGGCGTGGTCTTCTTCTATCAGGCCCTGCGTGCGCAGAACACGGCCATAGTTGTACCCGTCTCGGCTTCCTACCCGGCAGTGAGCGCACTCCTCGCCGTGGTCTTCGGAAAGGAACAGCTCCGACCTCTCCAGGTCCTGGGCATCGTCTTGGTGGTCGCAGGCACCGTGGCAATAAGCCTGTCCTCGGCTCCCCGTACCTCGTGATCTGGACGGAAGCGGCTCACCTCACCAGCAGACTGCGCCTTCGGATCCACTTGGCGATGTCTTGACCGGTGACGACGCCGGCCAGATTCCCCATCTGGTCTACCACCATCACCACGGCCGTGTCCCCGAGTTGGATGCGTTTGAGGACGTCTTGCATGGGCGTGTAGATAGCCACGACTGCCTCGTCGTCAAGGGGTTTCATGATCTCGCTCACCGGCTGGAGGTCCCAGAACTGGACAGGCGTGTCTCTGACTGCCTCCAGTGGGAGGTAGCCGGAAAGCTTGCCGGCTTCGGAGACGGGGTACACCTCGAACGAAGTGTGTGCGAGGTAAGTGTCGACCGCCTGGCGTATCGTGATCTCTCCAGGTATCACCGGCACATGCCGCTCCATGACCTCGTCCACCGTCACTCCCTGGAGCAGCTTCCGTACCTGGCGCTCCTCGTCGGAGGCTCGTGCCGAAGAGGAGAGGAACCATCCGATTGCCGCCGTCCACAACCCGGATATGAGCGAGCCGGAAAAGAGCACGAATGCGCCAAGGGCGACGAGCCCGTAGCCGATTCCCTCGCCCACCCGCGCTGCTACCCTCGTCGCCGTGTCCAGGTTTCCTGACACTGCCCAGACGGTCGCTCTCAGCACGCGCCCTCCGTCGAGCGGGAAGCCCGGAACGAGGTTGAACACCGCAAGCACCAGGTTTATCCAGGCTAGAAAGCCGAATCCTGTCTGCAGCAGTTCGAAGTCGAGCATGCCGGCCGCCGCGAAGGCGAGCCAGAACCCCACTGCCAGGACCAAGGACGAGACAGGTCCCAGAACGCTCACCACCAACTCGGGCCCGGCGCCCCTTGCCTCGACGTCGGCATGGGTGGCGCCGCCGAAGACGAAGAGGGTGATCGACTTGACGGGGATCCCGAAGGCCTTGGCCGCCAGAGCGTGCGTGAACTCGTGGAAAAGGACGGAACCGAAGAAGAGCAGGGTACACAGGACGGCGGTCGGAACAAGGTAGCGAAACAGGGATTCCGGGTGGACGGCTCGCAGCCTGAGGAGCATCGACCATCCCACGAGCACGGCAATGATCAGCCAGGAGTGGTCGATGCGGAGCTCTATTCCCCTGATGCGGCCCAGACGCCAGGTGTGGCCCATTCGCTCACCGCCTCGGGCTCGATGGCGGGCCCGAGGGAGAGGGCGGCTGGGCGCCCGACGAACGCGAGCTCACGTGCCCACCGCCTCGGGGTGAAGCTCCATGTCGTTGACGATGAAGGAGTTCCTCCTGACGCCTTCCTTGTGGTACTCGGTCAGGCCCCACCTGGGATTCCTTGCGCTCCACTCGGCCAGCGCCCTTCTCTCTCCCAGGGCGGGGTGTGCTCTGTAGTTGTACCAGTCGTCGAATATCAGCACGGTCCCGTCCTGGAGCAACGGGGTGACGAAGTCCAGGGCCAGCCTGGCAGATTCGTACAGGTCGGAGTCGATGTGGACGATCGCGGCCTTCTCCATATGGTGAAGACGCCTGGTGTCCTCGACCAGGGTGTCCTGGAACCAGCCCTTGACGGCCACCACCCGGGAGAGGTCCACCTTTCTCTTTTTCAGGTGGGCCCAGAAGTCGTCCACACTCGTCCGGAACTGGCCGGGTCTGAAGTCGCCGGTGAGCGCGTCGGGCCCCCTCAGTTCCGGCAGGCCCTCGAAGGAGTCGAAGGCGAAGAAGCGCATCGAGGCCCACTTGCGGGCACGGTCCGAACTTCTCCGTGGATCCGAGTCGCGGGTAGTAGCGATTTCCTTTGCATAAGCCGAGCGAATGGCTCGATAGGCCTGGGCCAGGGACTCCCCTCGATAAACGCCGAATTCCAGATAGTCTCCCTCGATCCCCTCGCAAACCACGAAGGTAGCGGCCTTGCCTATGATGGTGTCTCGTTCGGCAGGAGGTATTGCGAACTTCCCGGCCAGCTCCCTGAGAGGCAGCAGGCCGGTCCTGATGCGATCGAGCAGATCCTGGTACCTGGAGCTCAACTGCGAAACCGTCCTTCGAGTTTCCCCACCACGCTTACCGGAGCCCCGAAACTTGCGAGAGCGCCGGAAGGTGCGCTAAGCATTACGGTCACCCGTTCGGGCAATATGGTAACGGCACTTCGCTTCCGACTATCACGCCTCCTCGACCAATCACGGAGGAATCTCGGAAATGTTGACACTGAGCGTAATAAAGGCAGACACGGGTGGGTGGGTAGGCCATTCCGCCATGCACCCAGATATGGTCGAAGCAGCCCGTTCGAGAATCGAGAGCGTCAAGGGGGATCTGATAGTCGACGGCACGGTCTCCTGGTGCGGTGACGACCTGGCGCTCATCATGACCCACACCCACGGTGTCGAGGCCGAGAGGGTGCACGGGTTTGCCTGGGAGACCTTCGAGGCGACGACCGAGGTCGCCAGGCGGCTCGGACTATACGGTGCCGGGCAAGACCTGCTCACGGACGCTTTCTCTGGCAATTTGAGGGGAATGGGTCCGGGATATGCCGAGATCGACTTCGAGGAGAGGCCTTCCGAACCCGTCCTCGTCTTCCTGGCCGACAAGACCGAGCCCGGTGCCTGGAACCTCCCGCTCTACAAGATCTTCGCCGACCCCTTCAACACAGCGGGACTGGTGATCGACCCGAAGATGCACGAAGGCTTCCTCTTCGAGGTCCTCGACTTGAAGGAAGACAAGAAGATCGTCTTCGACTGTCCGTCAGAGATATACGACATGTTGTTGTTCATCGGGGCGCCCTCCAGGTACGTGATCAAGAAGGTCAGGTCCAAGACCCTGGGTGAGGACGCCGCGGCGACCTCGACCCAGCGCCTCGCCTTCATGGCAGGGAGGTACGTGGGAAAGGACGACCCGGTCATGATCGTCCGCTCCCAGTCGGGCCTTCCGGCCATAGGGGAGATCACCGAGCCGTTCGCGTTTCCTCACACGGTCGCCGGGTGCATGCGGGGCTCTCACCACGCTCCCCTGATGCCGGTATCGCTTGCCGATGCCCAACCATCCAGGTTCGACGGCCCCCCGAGGGTTGTCGGGTTGGGTTTCCAGATAAAGGACGGAATGCTGGGAAAGCCCAGGGACATCTTCGCCGATCCGTCTTTCGACAGGGCAAGGCAGTACTGCAACGAGATCATGGAGTACCTGAGGCGCCACGGGCCTTTCGAACCCCACAGGCTGCCTCTCGACGAGATGGAGTACACGACGATGCCGGCCGTGGTCGAAAAGCTGAAGGATCGCTGGGTCGACATCGAGGACGAGACGCCCGAGCGTCGCCTCACCGAGGCGACGGCAGACGTCGAATAGGTTCGAGGGTTCGCAGACGAAGGCCACACGCCCCGCGGCCCAGCAAACGAGTGACTGCCCAGTACCGATGCCACTCCTCCTCTAAGAGGGGAACGCAGCGGTGGTAAGCGGTGCGGATAGGAAGCCGTAGGCCGGGAAGGCACAGAGGGGAAGAGCGCGTCGTCATTCTCGACGAGCGAGGTACCAGGGCCGCCGAGGGCCTTGTCTTCTGGGGTAGGCCCGCCAGCGGGCTGAGGCCGTTTGCCGATCTGGTGGTCCACGATGATTCTGTGCTGCACGACGTCGTCGAGGCTCTGGGACCCGGTGCGTCGGTCATGGTCGCTTACGGCGGCGACGAGACCGAGAAGGAGCTGCGCAGGAAGACCCCTCCGCAGGCAACCCCCCTCGGCCTCGCCCTGCTTCGTGCGGGGTGCAGGTGGTTCAAGGACTGGTACTTCCCTGAAGGCGGCATGGAGGGAGGGACGAAGCTACAGGGGACCGTTCCCCTGGACGAGGAGCACCGCAGGAGAGCGGCTCGGAGGCTCCTGGACGAGCTGGAGGACTGGCGAACCAGGAATCCGGCCCGTGCGGAGGATCTGGCAGAGGCGTTGCAGGCAGCCTCGGGGATCCTGGCAGCCGACTTGGACCACGAGCAGGGGTAACCGAGCGCGTCCCATCTCGCTTCTAGGTCCTAGAATTCGAGGTCCAAGAATCGAGTTGGCCATGACGGGATTCGTCATGGCAGTTCTAGTGCTCTGCAAGGAAGAGGTTGGCCCGACATGCCCTTGTGGAAGAAGCTCGTTTGCGAATTCGTAGGCACCTTCGCCTTCGTATTCGTCGGAATCGGAGCGCTGGTGGCGGCGGGTTTCGCCGGTGCGGAAGGCGGAGCCGGAATGCAAACGGTTGCGCTGGCCCACGGTCTGGTGGTTGCCGTCATGGCGACAGCGGTCGGGCACGTATCCGGCGGACACTTCAACCCGGCGGTCACGCTGGGAGCCATCTTGGCGCGGGCGGTACGAGTTCCGGACGCCTTCGCGTACGTGGTGAGCCAGGCGGCGGGAGCGCTCGCAGCAGCAGGGCTGGCGAGGGTCGCATTCCCCACCGAGGTGTGGCAGAAGGTCAGGCTGGGGACACCGAGGCTTGCCGACGAGGGTATGAGAGTGACCTTCGGACAGGGAATCCTCCTCGAGGCCGTCCTCACTTTCTTTCTCGTGTGGGTTTTTGCCGCGGTTGTACTCGACCCGAAGGGAGCCTTTGCCAGGGTAGCGGGACTGCCGGTGGGCCTTGCGTACGCGATGGGCATCATGGCTGGGGCGCCCTTTACAGGGGCCGCCATGAACCCAGTCAGGGTCTTCGGCCCCGCTCTCGCCGGAGGCTACTGGGACGACCACCTCGTCTACTGGATCGGACCCCTACTCGGCGGAGCGGCCGCAGCGGCCGCATACAGGTACCTGGTTCTGTCCGGGCGCGAAGAGCAGCGACCAGACGAGGTGGCCGGTGGGAGGACATCCACACGAGAACGACGACGGAGGAGACCTGCGTCGGCGCCGCCCCTCCCGTCAGGCCGGAGGTAGTGGGCGCCTGGCACTGACCGCGGAGACCCTGTACACAGCGCTCTTCGAGGTATTCACCAGAAAGGACTCGAGGGATGGAGCAGCCGGAGTCACTCCTGGAGGTCTCGTCGAAGATCATCGACGGTGAAGCGGCCGATACCCCTGTGCGCTTCATGGCGAGCGGCCGCACCGAGCAGATCACCGAGGGGGTCCACTTCGTCCCGATCTTCTCCAACGTGATCGTCGTCGAGACGGACTCGTCTCTGGTGCTCGTGGATACGGGGCCCTGGGCTGCAGCGCAAGCTTCGGCTTCCCGAATTCGGGAGGTCTCGGACAAACCAGTGAGCCACGCCGTCTACACGCACGGACACATAGACCACGTCTTCGGAATAGTCCCCCTCGAGGATTCCCAGGGATCGCCTGCGGTGGTGATAGGCCACGAAGACGTAGGGCGCAGGTTCGACCGGTACATCCTCACTGCCGGATACAACCAGTCGATCAATCGCCGACAGTTTTCCATGCCCGGCCTGGAATGGCCGACGCAGTTCAGGTACCCCGACGTCACCTACCGTGACGAGTACCGCTTCGAGGTCGGAGGCGAGGAGTTCCAGGTATTCCACGCAAGGGGCGAGACCGACGACCACTCCTGGGTCTGGCTCCCCCAGAAGAGAGTCCTCTGCACCGGGGACCTCGTCATCTGGTGCACTCCGAATGCAGGCAACCCGCAGAAGGTCCAGCGCTACGTGATCGAGTGGGCCCAGGCCTTGCGCAGGATGGCTGAGTTCGAAGCGGAATTCTTGCTGCCCGGTCACGGCCTCCCGGTTGCGGGTAAGGAGCGGGTCCGGAGAATCCTCACCGACACAGCGTCGCTTCTGGAGGCGATTCACGACCAGGTCGTCAGGTACATGAACGAAGGGGAAAGTCTCGACACCATCCTCGCCAAGGTGGAGTTCCCCGAGGAGCTGCTCGAAAAGCCTTACCTGAGGCCCATCTACGACGACCCCGAGTTCATAGTGCACAACATCTGGCGCCTCTATGGCGGCTGGTACGACGGCAATCCTGCGAACCTGAAGCCGCCCCCCTTCGGGAGTCTGGCCGCGGAGCTGGCGGAGCTCTGCGGTGGCTGGCAGCGCCTTGCCGCACGTGCGCAAGAACTCAGGGAAGGCGGCGACTACCGCCTGGCAGCGGCCCTTGCCGAGCTGGCGTGGGCGGCCCGGAAGGATCCGGAGTCGGCACGTGTGCGTGCAGAGGTATTCGAAGCCTTCGCAGCGTCGGAGACCTCGCTCATGGCAAAGGGGATCTACGGCGACGCCGCAAGGGAGGCCCGGGCCTGGATCAGTGCAGCAGGTAAAGGGTCGGAAAGATGAAGACCCAGGCCACGTCGACGAAGTGCCAGTACTTTACCGCTCCCTCGACACCCCAGTAGTCTTCCGCAGAGAACCTCCCCTTGGAGCCGAGCCAGAGTACCACCAGCAGGACCAGTATTCCGGTCAGCACGTGGAAGGCGTGAAGGCCGATCAGGGTGAAGAAGGCAGAACCGTAGGCGGTCGAAGGTGGAAAGAACTCGAGGCCTTCCTCGAATTCCAGGGCTACCCCTACGAGGAAGACCGCTCCGAGGCCTATGGTAGCTGCCGTGTTGCGCATGAACCGCTTGCGGTCGCCCTTGGCGATCGAGCACTCCGCCCTGTTTGCAAAGAGGCTGGACGCAAGCAGGATCGAGGTGATCGCAAGGCCCAAGGCCTGGTTCAGCTCTTCTGGGCGTCTCGTTCCCACCATGTAGAAACGGGACGAGATCACAGCCGAGAACAGGAATGCCTCCGATGCGAGAAAGATCCACAGCCCCAGCTTGTTGGCTCGCTCCCGGCTGGCTTCGACACGCTCTGTCTCGCTGGCCAGGCCAGTAAGGGCAGATTGCGAAGTCACGGCAGCCTCGCTCATCGTGCAGTCTCCTCCTTGCGCCACAGCCACGGCATGTGCATGAAGTAGAAGAGGATTGCGACGGCCTTGGCCACGGCCGGTGGAGTGACCCAGAGTAGGGCCGGACTGAAGTGCGCGACGACGAACTCGACGACGGTCAGGACGACGAGCGCACCAAAGACAGCGTAGCCGCGCCGGAAGTCGGCCTCGATGCCGCTTCGTTCATTCGCCTTGGTTCCCATCGAACGCTCCCTCCCGATGCGTCCAGGGCTCTCCTTCGGCCCGACAGCTCGTCTCCGGAACAGTGCCGAATCAGAGCTGGGCCGGTTGTCCGGTCAGTTTTCCTCGGCAGGTGCCACCACGGCGTGCTGGCCGTTTCCCGTACCGTAACCGTAGGGCTCCCCTACGACCATGGGTGGGGAAGGAAAGTTGTGCTCAGGGGGCGGCGAGGGGACCAGCCACTCAAGGGTGGTCGCACGCCAGGGGTTGGCAGGCGCCCTTTCGCCCTTCAGCGCAGACCAGACCAGATTCCACGCAAATAGCAGGAACATTACCCCCAGTCCGAAGGCAACCAACGAGATGAACCTGTTGGTGGGCGCCAGTGACGGGTCGTAGGTTGCGATCCGGCGGTTCATGCCGTGCAAGCCTGCCCAGAACATCGGAATGTACAGGGCGTTGAACAGCAGGAAGCTCCCCACGGCGGTGATCTTCCCCACCGTCTCGTTGTAGCGGCGTCCGGTCACCTTGGGGAACCAGAAGAACACCCCCGCCAAGAAGGCGAAGACCTCGCCACCCATGATCGTGTAGTGGAAGTGCGCGACCACGAAGTAGGTGTCTTGCAGCTGGATGTCGGTCGCTACGTCGGCCAAGAAGATTCCCGTGAGTCCTCCGATGAGGAAGTTGAAGACCATCGCAACGGCGAAGAGCAACGGCGTCCTGAAGACGAGCTTGCCTCTCCACAAGGTCCCCAGAGCCGAGAAGAACACGAGCCCCGTAGGTATGGAGATCAGCTCGGTGGTGACCATGAAAGGAGCGTGCATCCAGTCGGGCATCCCCGAGGTGAACATGTGGTGGGCCCACACGATCACGCTGAGGACGACGATGGCCAAGAAGCCCCCGACCGCCATGCGGTACCCGAAGAGCGGCTTGCGGGCGAAGTGAGCGATGACCTCGAGGAGGATGCCGAAGCCCGGAAGGATCATGATGTAGACGGCCGGGTGAGAATAGAACCAGAACACGTGCTGGTAGAGAAGTGGATCACCTCCCCCTGCTGGATCGAAGAAGGTCGTGCCGGCGATCCGGTCCAGCAGGATCATCAGAAGGGAGGCCGCGAAGTACTGCGTCACCAGCACGGACAGGATCGAGGCTGCAAAGACCGACCAGACGAATATCGGCATCCTGGACCACGACATCCCCGGAGCTCGCATCGTCGTGATGGTGGCGAGGAAATTGAGCCCTCCCAGGATCGAAGAGAGCCCGAACGTGATGACTGCCAGGATGAAGAAGACCTGACCCGCCTTGTTGACGACGCTGAGAGGCGGATAGGCCGTCCATCCGGTGTCGAACCCGCCCGCCAGAGGCGAGGAGAGCAGCAGTACCGCCACGGGCGGGACGAGCCAGTAGCTGAGGGCGTTGAGCCTGGGAAAGGCCATGTCCTCGGCCCCGATCATCAGGGGAACGAGGTAGTTGCCGAACCCGCCGAGCACCGCCGCTACGGCAAAAGCCACCATCAGGATGCCGTGCAAGCTCATGGTCTGGTTGTAGGCATCAGCAGAAAGGAAGTCCTTTCCGGGACCGTAGAGCTCGGCGCGCATGACCATTGCGAGCAGGCCGGCCACGAGCATCACGACGATGAACGTGGCCAGATACTGGATGCCTATCACCTTGTGGTCGGTGCAGAACCCCAGGTAGCGGCGCCAGCCCTGAAGGCCCAGCTCTTTCTTCTGCAGGCCGAGCCAGTCCCGGACCCAGGCTTCCCAGGCTCCCATACCCAGCAGCCACCCGCAGAGCCCGAGCACGTAGCCGACCGTGAAGTTGGTCGGATCGGTCAGGCCACCCACCCCTCGAGCGAGAGCTGTGACTTCGGCTCCCGCCAGGAACCCCGACACCCCCAGGATCGCACCGCGGACGAGGTACTTCATCGGGCTCCCTCCTCAGCCGCCGGACGGGCGTCTGCTTGCTGGGACCTGGCCTGCACCCAGGCCTCGAACTCGGCCTTCTCGAGGACCCGGACCGGCATTGCCATCTGGGCGTGGCCCAGGCCGCAAAGCTCGGCGCACTGCAGTCGCAGCCCCGAATCCTCGGTCTGGCTTCCGACCTTGGTGGGCCAGGCGTAGGCTACGGTGGTCTTGCCCGGGACGGCGTCGACCTTCACGCGGAAAGCCGGAATCCAGAACGAGTGCAGGACGTCCTTGCTGGTCACGTCGAAGCGGACCCTGGAATCGACCGGCAGCACTAGTTCGTCCCGGACCGTAATGCCGTAGTCCGGGTACCGTACGGTCCAGGACCACCTGGCGCTGTCAATCTCGACTACCAGATCCGCATCCCCGGCCCCGTGGGCCCCGTGACCACCGGAGCTACGGATCTTTGCAAGTCCTACAAGTCCTGGATTGATGATCACGAAGATCGCCAAAGAGCCGGTGACTGCCAGCCAGACTAGCGAGACAAGCGGGGTTGCTCTGAGAGGAGGACCGTCCTCGCTCCCGATCTCGCCCTTGTGGCGGAACTTGACCACGGTGACGATCAGGACGGATATCACGAACGCGAAGACCGGAACGCCGAGGAATACGAGCAGCCGGAAGGCCTCGTCGGAGACCTCTCCTTCCACCGAGTAGTTGCGGGGGAGCGGCGTGGTCGAAGCCGCGATTACCCATCCGCCAGCCGAAATCAGGGCCCACAGCAGGACTACGACCAACCACTCCTTCCGCCTGGTTCCGGAGGGTGTGGAGGAATCCGGTTTTCTGGTTGCAGGCGCTCCTCTACTCATCGAAGTCCGGTCGGCCACTACTCGACTAAGGTCGACGACAGCTTACAGCATCTGACTTTATGAAATGCAAATTGTGCAGGAAGCCGCAGGAATGGCGGACCGGGGCCCCGGATGCCCTCGTGCGGAGCAAAGCGGGGACCGCCGACCGGCCGGGGCGGCTCGAGGCCGATTCGGCGGGGTTGCGCAGCCGGCACAGACGCGGCAAAATGAAGTGAAATCCGACTATTTCAGTAGGAATTAGGCCGACGGCTAGTGCCTGAAGGGAGGGAGGACGCGATGGCTCGCTGGGAAGGATCACCCGTACTCGTGGAGACCGAGGAGCTTGCCGGCAGGCTCGACGATCCATCGACGAGAATCGTCGAGGTCGACGAGGACACCACCGCCTACGAGAAGGGGCACATTCGCAACGCGATCGCGTGGAACTGGTTCGTGGATCTCAAGGATCCGGTCAGGCGCGACTTCGTGGACCAGAAGGGGCTTTCGCAGCTCCTCCGGAAAGCCGGGGTGGACGATTCGACGACTGTCGTCCTCTACGGCGGCAACAACAACTGGTTCGCCGCGTACGCCTACTGGCTCTGCAAGTACCTGGGGTTCGACCGAATCAAGCTCTTGAATGGGGGCCGGAAGAAGTGGGAGCTCGAGGGCAGAGAGCTGGTAACCGAGGTCCCCAGCTTCCCGGAGACCGACTTCGAAGTCAAGGGGCCCGTCCGGGGTGAGCTGAGAGCATTCCGTGACGAGGTGATCCAGAAGCTGGGAAAGGTGAATTTCGTCGACGTCCGTTCTCCGGAGGAGTACAGCGGGGCCAAGCTCGCCCCCGACCACCTGCCCCAGGAGCAGGCACAGGTCCCCGGCCACATACCCGGGGCTGCAAACATTCCTTGGTCCAGGGCGGCCGAGGAGGACGGGACCTTCAAGTCGCCCGACGAGCTGAAGGCTCTTTACGAATCCGAGGGGATTTCGAGCGACCGGGCTGTCATCTGCTACTGCCGGATCGGCGAGCGCTCGGCCCACACCTGGTTCGTCCTGCACGAGCTCCTGGGCTATCCCAACGTCGAGAATTACGACGGCTCTTGGACCGAATACGGTTCGTTGGTCGGGGTCCCGATCGAGCGCTGATCCGGCTGGGCGGGTCCTAGATGTCCGCCTGAGTGGCGGCGTCTGCAGTCGCCGTTCCGGCTTCACGACTTCTGGCGGCGCCCGGCTTCGTGGGTAGGGGCTCCAACTCTCGGGCTGCGCTCGGACGGCCCGAGTAGTCTTGGGCCGTGGGACGAGTGCTGGATCCTACTCACGAGGTTTTGGCCGGCCCTGGGGACGGGCGGTTCCGGTCCGTCGGCTGCTGCGTCATCGCTTCGAGCCCCCTCGCAAAGGTAAGGGGGCTGATCGGGACCGTAGGCCTCGAGGCGGGCGTCGGGATACTGCTCGAGGATTGCCGCTCGGTCCACACGTTCTTCATGGCATACCCGATCGACGTGTACTTTCTCGGCCACCCCGCGGTAGGGGAGAGAGAGTCGTACAGCCTCCGAGGAGACCATCATCTGGCGAAGCAATCGGAAGACGGCACGCGTCGCTTCGTCGTCCTGAGCGCCGTATACGGTCAGCGTCCCTTCCGGCTGCCCGTCGCAGACCGCCGGGCCGGAGCAGTGCTGGAGCTGGCCAGCGGGCGCGGCAAGACCTCGCCGTCGGTGCGGATATCGCAGGGAGAGCAAGTCGTCATCCGACCCCTGGGAATCGGAACCACGCCGAGCGAATCGAGAGGCCAGGCGCCCGGAATCGTCACGTCCCGATCTCGAGCGAGCGACACGGAAGTGTCGAGGTGAGCGCCTCTCGTTCCGCGCGCGGTGCCCTGGTGCTGGTGGGGACCCCCATCGGCAATCTCGCCGACTGCTCGGAGCGCACCAGAGTAGTCCTCGAGAGAGCGGACTTGATAGTGGCCGAGGACACGAGGCGTTTGCGTAAGTTGTTGAGTCACCTCCAGGTAACTCCGAAACGGTTCGTCTCCTACCACCCTGGAAACTTCGAAAGGAGGAACCGCGAAATAGTCGATGCGGTGACGGCGGGGGCGCTGGTGGCGTTCACCACCGACGCTGGTATGCCTCTGGTCTCGGATCCGGGCGCCGAGCTCGTGGCCCAGGCCCTGGCCGCAGGGGCCGACGTCGACTGCGTGCCTGGTCCCTCGGCCGTACTGCAGGCTCTCGTGTTGTCCGGCTTCCCGGCTTCTCGCTTCGTATTCGAAGGTTTCCTCCCCCGTACTGCCTCCAGACGGCGGAAGTTCTTCGAGGGGATTGCCCACGAGTCCAGACCGGTCGTCGTCTTCGAGTCCCCCCACCGGCTGCTCGAGGCATTGTGCGACGCCCGGGAGGTGATGGGGCCCGAGCGCAAGCTCGCCGTCTGCCGGGAACTCACCAAGATGCACCAGGAGGTGCTGAGGACGGACCTCGACGGGGCCATAGCGCATTTCTCGCAGCACAAGCCGAGAGGGGAGTTCGTGTTGGTCTTCGGGCCGGAAGCTGACAGGAACGGGGAGCCCGCCTCTGCAAGGCCAGGGGCCGAAGGCGGCCCAGAGGGTAGCCGGTAGCGGAATCTCGAGGGAGAGCGGCGAATTGGAGTGGGTCGACACGCACTGCCACATCTATCTCTCTGCCGAAGGAGAGGTCCGTGGCGGGCCTGGTGGCGACGTTGCAGATGTACTGGCGCGCGCCGAGGTGGTAGGCGTCAAGCGACTTGTCGTGGTGGGAATAGACCCGGAAAGCTCCGAGGCGGCAGTGTCCATCGCCGCGTCGGATCCTCGGTGTATGGCTACCGTCGGGTTGCACCCAAATTCGGCAGGCCGGCTTTCTGCAAGCGTCGAGGAGTCGCTGCGAGCGCTTGCCTGTCGACCCGAAGTCGTCGGGGTGGGCGAGACCGGGATGGACTTCTACCGCATGGGAGCGGATCCCACCACCCAGGAAGAGGCGTTTCGCTTCCACATCGACCTGGCCAGACAGGTCGAAAAGCCCGTCGTGGTGCACGTGAGAGAGGCCCACGGGGCTACGAGGAGAATCCTCGAGAAAGAGGCGGAAAAAGCCCCCCTCCCCTCTTTGGTGATGCACTGCTTCTCGGGCTCTTCCGAGGACGCCCGGGCATACCTCGAACTGGGGGCATACCTTTCCTTCGCCGGCCCGATCACCTTCAGGACGGCCAATGCGCGCGCTCTGCGCGAGGTGGCCCAGGCCGTACCCCTCGAGCGCTGCCTGGTGGAGACCGACTCCCCGTTCCTGAGTCCTCATCCCTACAGAGGGATCCCGAACGAACCCGCCCGCGCGGTCCTGGTCGGGGAGGAGCTGGCCCGTCTCAAGGGGCTACCGGCGGCGGAGGTCGCCCGCGTGACCACGGAGAACGCCTCCGCGGTCTTCGGCTGGAGGTAGGCCCGACCGGTGGGGGCCTTCGGAGGGACGGCGGACTCTGCTGAATCCGGGCGACCCTCGCCTTCGAGGCTCGGCAAGTCCAGGCTGATCTCCCTCCTGCAGGAGGCCGGGGTGAGGCCACGCGCCTCGCAGGGGCAGAATTTCCTGGTCGACCCCAACGTCGCGGACAAGATCTGCCGCATTGCTTCAGTGGGGACGGGGGACAGCGTGCTCGAGGTCGGTGCCGGCGTGGGCGCCCTCACTTCGGCACTGGTGGGCGCCGGGGCTTCGGTCGTGGCGGTGGAAAAGGACGCGAGGCTGGCGGCGGTGCTGGAGAAGGTCGTGCCTGAGGCGGTGGTCGTGGTGGCGGATGCACTATCGGCGGACCTGATCCGGGAAGCCGAGAAGGCTGCTGTCCGGCGGGACGAACAGGAGGGAGGCGCTCGATGGGCCGAGCGGGTGCACGACCTCGAGGCTGCTCCCAGCTGGAAACTGGTCTCCAACCTCCCCTATTCCGTGGGGACCCAGCTTTTCCTGCACCTTGTCGAGGATTATCCGAAGATCGCCTCGGGCTGCGTGATGCTTCAGCTGGAAGTGGCTCAGCGCCTCGTCTCTGACCCGGCCTCCAGAGCAGCGTCAGCGCCCACCTTGCTCCTCACGTACTTCGTGGAAGCCCGCATCGCTGCGAAGATCCCCAGTACCGTCTTTTACCCGAGGCCCCGCGTTCGGTCCGCCGTGGTCGCCTTCCGGCGGAGGACGGAACCCCCGGTGGAAGCTCCCAGAGAACTGCTTTTCTTGCTCATTGAATGGGCGTTTCGTTCGAGGCGCAAGATGTGCAAGAACGCCCTCTCGGGCCTGAAATGGTTCGCGCGCCCCGCTTCTGCCACCGATATTTTTGCTGCGGCCGGGGTGGATCCGAACTCCAGGCCGGAATCCCTTGGGTTGGAAGGGTTCGCTGCGCTGGCGAACGCCGTCTCCCGAGCGGACCCGGCGTGGTCGGAGGGGTGCTTCCGGGTGGGGAAGGAAAGCCGGTAGGCCAGATTCGGCCCAGGAGGTCGAGCTCGTACCCGTGAGCTACAGACGTCTCGAGATAGCCACTGTGGCCCAGGACAGGGGCGGAGCGCGGCGGTGAAAGCAAGCAACGTTTCCACTCCGGTCACGGCTACCGCTCACGCCAAGCTCAACCTCACGCTGCGAGTGCTCGGTCGCAGGCCGGACGGACTGCACGAGATCTCCTCGACCATGTGCTCCGTCGATTACGGGGATTCGGTGAAGCTCTCCTCGAGGGAAGACGGGCTCAATTCCCTGGAAGTCAGCGGTGCAGACACAGGCCCCGACCTCCAGAACCTCGCACTGAAAGCTGCCAAGGTTTTCCAGGATTTCGCCGGGCTGGACGGAGTGGGATTCGACATCTACCTCGAAAAGAAGGTCCCTCCAGGCAGCGGTCTTGGTGGTGGTTCCGCTGATGCGGCGGCCGTCTTGCACCTAGCCAACGAGGCTACCGGTGCGGGGTACACGGCCGAAGATCTGGCGAAGCTGGGGAGGGAAATCGGTTCCGACGTACCCTTCTGCGTGGTGGGAGGCCTTGCCCGAGTGACTTCTGCGGGCGAGTCGGTGACCGCATGCGAGTTTCCTTCCGGGCTGGGGTCGGCCTGGTTCCTCATAGCAGTGCCCGACTTCTGGCTTTCCACGGGTGACGTTTACGCAGCGTTCGATTCCTTGCGGACCCGGGGAGAAGAGGAGGTCCCGCCGACCGCCCTCGAGGGAGCAGTCGAGGTGTTCGTGAACGATCTCGAGCCGGCGGCCGAGTGGCTCGCTCCCCCACTCAGGAAGATGAGAAGGAGGCTTTCGTCGATTCTCGGCTCGCCGGCACGCATGACCGGCTCAGGGTCGGCCCTCTTCGGGGTCTGCGCCTCGAAGGAAGAGGCAATGGACGCGGCCAGGGCGGCGAAGAAACTCTTTCGCAAGGTAATCGTTTGCCGAGCCGCGGACCGAGGCGTGACTATCGATCTTCAGGGTCCTACGACTCCACCCCCCGTGCGCCGCGGAAGTTGCGGCTAGGCTGTCCGGGAATCGAGCCGCTGTCGAGCCCCCTTCAAGAAGAGGTGGAGACGTCACCTTTTCCGGGCAGGCTGCCGGGGGGAGGGGTTCGAGGATGGGAGGTGGTGTAACGGCAACACACGGGACTTTGGATCCTGGAATGGAGGTTCGATTCCTCCCCTCCCAGCTCGGAACCGACCTTTCCAGACACGAGACCGCAACGATGCGGCAGACACCGCATTCGTCGGCTCCAACGCATACGATATGACCATGACGACACCGACGCCTTCGGAGTCACTCGTCCAGACTTCCAGGCCCATCTCGGCGATCGTCCTCGCGGCCGGACTGGGGACCCGCATGAAGTCGGCCATCCCCAAGGTTGCCCACATGGTCGCAGGGAGGCCCATGATCGGCTGGGTCGTGCACGCCCTGCGCCCGCTCGGGTGCGACCGGATCATCGTCGTGGTAGGGCACGGCAAGGAGCTGGTGACGGCGGTGGTGAAAGAGCACCTTCCCTACGGGAGTGAGGTCGCATTCGTGGAACAGCCGGAACCCCTGGGGACCGGACACGCTGCCAAGGTCGGCGTGGAATGGCTGGAGGAACACGCGCGCGAGACGGGCGGGCACGTACTGATCGTCCACGGTGACTCTCCGCTCATCACCTCGGAGACACTCGCCGAGCTGGTGGTCTACCAAGAGGAATCCGAGGCGGCGGCCACCATTCTTACGGCACAGCTCGAAGACCCGACTGGCTACGGCAGGGTGCTCCGAGGCGAGGACGGCCGTGTCCTGCAGATCGTCGAGGAGAGAGATTGCGGTCCCGACGAAGCAGCCATTACCGAAGTCAACGCCGGCTTCTACTGCATGGACCGGGCCCGGCTCGTCGAGGCCCTGGACAAGCTCTCCAACGACAATGCCCAGCGCGAGTACTACTTGCCGGACGTGATCGAGTACCTCGTCGATTCCGGAGCTGAAGTCCAGGCAATAGACGCTCCAGCGGAAGAGGTGATGGGCGTCAACACCAGAGCAGAGCTTGCCGAGGCCGAGCGGCTCTTGAGGGAGAGGATCAACCGCATCCACATGGCTTCGGGTGTGACACTTGTCGATCCCGACACCACCTACATTGGTGCAGAGGTTTCCATCGCTCCGGACACGCGGATCCTGCCCGGGACAATAGTCGAGGGAGAGACGTCGATAGGAGAGGGCTGCGAGATCGGACCGTACACGCGAATCGTGGACTCGGTCGTGGGGTCCAGGTGCGTCATAACGTACTCGGTCCTGCGGGAGGCGCAGCTCGGCAACGACGTAACCGTCGGGCCCTTTGCCTACTTGAGGTCGGGAACCCGCCTTGCCGACCGCGTTCACATCGGCGCCTCGGTGGAGACCAAGAATGCCCGCGTCGGTGAGGACACCAAGATTCCCCACCTCTCCTACGTCGGCGACGCAGAGGTCGGGGCTCGGGTGAATGTGGGTGCCGGTACGATAACTTGCAATTTCGACGGCGAGCAGAAGCACTCCACGGTCATAGAGGACGACGCGCGCATCGGCTCGGACACCATGTTGATAGCGCCGGTGAGGATCGGGAAGGGGGCGTACACCGCAGCCGGCTCGGCGATCACGTTGGACGTTCCGGCGGGCGACCTCGGCGTGGCTCGCCAGCGCCAGCGCAACGTCGCAGGCTGGGCGCTCAGGCGCAGGGGGACGAAGCAGAAGGAGGTCCCCCCGGCCGACGAGGGCGGTGGCGATGGCTGACTTCGAGTTGACGGCGGACTTCGGGAACGACCCGGTTCCTTCTCTGCAGAAGCATCAGCCCACTACGAAGCACTTCATGCTCTTTTCTGGCCGTGCACACCCCGAGCTGGCCGAGGAAGTGGCGGCACACCTGGGAATGAGCGTGGGGAAGGTCGAGCTGAAGACCTTCGCTAACGGGGAGATCTACTGCAGGTACCTGGAGTCGATAAGGGGCGGAGACGTCTTCATCCTGCAGAGCCACTGCGCTCCGATAAACGAGAACATCATGGAGCAGCTCATCATGATCGACGCTGCTCGGCGCGCCTCCGCAAAGCGCGTCACTGCCGTCGCCCCCTTCTTCGGCTACGCCCGTCAGGACAAGAAGGGCCTCGGGCGTGAGCCGATCACGGCGCGGCTGGTGGCCGACCTGTATACCGCAGCCGGAGCGAACCGAATTCTGTGTGTGGACCTTCACACTGGCCAGATACAGGGGTTCTTCGACTACCCCGTCGACCACCTGACGGCCCGGCCGCTTCTGGCCTCCTGGTTCGAGGGCTGCATAGACAAGGACATCACGATCGTCTCCCCCGACGCAGGGCGGGTGAAGCTGGCGGAGCGATGGGGCGACCACTTCGACGCCCCGATAGCGATCATGCACAAGAAGAGGGAGAGGACGGTCGCGCACAAGACCGAGATGCTGGAGGTGGTCGGGGAGGTGAAGGGACGGGCCTGCATCCTCGTCGACGACATGATCGACACGGCCGGGACGATAACCCAGGCCGCCGAGCTGCTGCGAGAGCGTGGAGCCGCGGAGATCTACGCTGCTGCTACTCACGCGGTCCTCTCGGCACCGGCTATCGACCGGCTCAAGAACTCTCCGATCGAGAAGGTCGTCGTGACCAACACTCTTCCGGTTCCCGAAGAGAAGAGAATCGACAAGATCGAGGTGGTCACCATCGCCCCCATAATCGCCAGGGCCCTCAAGGCGATCTTCGAGGACGCCTCGGTGAGCGAGATATTCGGGGGCGAGAACGAACAGATGTGAAGCCGGCGTCCGGACTGGCCCGATCTAGCCACCGAACGGGTAAACGCCCTTGCCGCCCCTGAGACCAGTACGGGATTCGCCTACGGTACTCCGGGCTGCGGCTGGTACCATTCGACGGCCTGCGTACTTGTCGACAGCGACGATTTGTGGAAGGCGAGCATGCAAGTTGGTCTCCAAGCAAGACTTCGCACGGAGAAGGGTAAAGGGGCTGCGCGCAAGGCGCGCAGGGACGGGCTCGTACCGGCGGTGGTGTACGGGAAGGACGTGGAGCCGACCGCGCTGGTCGTCGACCGGAAGGAGATCTCGAGGGCCCTCTCTACTTCTGCAGGGAGGAACGTTCTCTTGCAGCTGAAGGTCGAGGGGCGCTCCGAGCCGTTGCTGGTGTTGCCTCGTGAAATCCAGCGCAACCCGCTGAAGGACGACTTGCTCCACATCGACTTTTTGGCCATCAGGCCGGACGCGAAGATACACACCGAGGTGCCGGTGGTCCTCGAAGGCAAGGTACCTGCGGCCTCGAAGGGTTTGGTGGTAGAAACCCACTTGACGTCCGTATCGGTCGAGTGCCTGCCCACGGAAGTCCCGGACAGGTTGGAGGCTCCGGTCGAACTGCTGGCGGATACCGGAGACCAGATAAAGGTCAAGGACCTTCCGGTGCCGGAGGGTGTCACGGTTCTTACCGACCCCGAGGAGGTGATAGCGAGTCTCTCCCTACCGCCCGCCGCTGCTGCTGCAGAGGCAGCAGAGGCTCCCGAGGCAGCTGAGGCCGCAGAGGCGGTACCCGGGGCTGGGGGCGAGGAGGAGCCTGAATCCACGGCCGCGGCAGAGGAATAGTGTAGCGTCGAAGTCGCCGCGCTCCGGGCCGGCTCTGTGAATGCTCCGCTAAGGGGCTTCTCACCACCGCTGACTGCAGTGATGCCTCATGAGCTCTTGTCCTCACTGGTGGCGGGAGCCGCCGAAATCAAACTCGACAGGTAGACCAGAACGTGTTGCGGATGCTGAAACGCGTGAGCATGAGGATCGGTGAGCGGTCTGTGCCGACACTCGAAGGTGTGGAGGCGGTCGTGCTGGGGCTGGGGAACCCGGGCGCAGAGTACCGCTTTACCAGACACAACGCCGGGTCGAACGCGGTGTTCGAGCTGGTGGATTCCGAGGGCGGAAAGCTCAAACGGTTAGGCAAGTACGTAAGGGCCTCTCGCTTGGCGGTCAAGTCCCAGAAGGGGCCCGGCCAAGGTGAGGCGGTGGAGTTCGTCGCTGCCATACCGCGCACCTTCATGAACGAGTCCGGGGCCGCAGCTTCCTGGCTTCTGACCCGATGCGGAGTTCCGCCGGAGTCCCTCATTGTCGTCCACGACGACCTGGACCTTCCCCTGGGGACCGTACGTCTCAAGTTCGGGGGAGGTGCCGGCGGACACAGAGGGGTCGAGTCGGTGATACGGGCTCTCGGAACGAACTCCTTCCAGCGTGTGAGGATCGGCATCGGAAGGCCGCCCGAGGGCTCCGACGCGGTCGACTACGTCTTGGCTCCTTTCGATCCGGAAGAAGAAGCCGTCGCGAGGCAGGCGATTATCCGGGCATCCGAAGCCGTGGTCGCTGCCCTGACACTGGGAATCGAGGCCGCGATGAATCTCTACAATAGGGCCGAGAGGGGAGAGGCCGGCTGAACGAGGGAAAACTCCTGGATGTTCGCTGTACTGGCTAGAGCCGGAGCACTCGCCCGAGTGGCCTTCCTGGTGGGAGCGGCTCTGTCCGTGGCTGTATCGGTCGACCCGGGAGTGCGCAAGCCCTTGGCGCTCGCCTCGGTCGCCCTCCTTACTCTCGGGGTGCCCGCCCTCGTCGTGGCCACGAGAGCCGTGGCAGGCGAAGTAGATGCCGGGGCCCAGACCCTGCTCCGATTCAGGGCGCTGATGTGGGTCGCGGGACTGGCGATGCTGGGTCTGTGCGGGGTATTGACGTGGGCGACGGGGGGGCTGGCACGGGGCTACTGGGTTGCGTACTTCTGGATCCTTACCTCCCTGTCGGCCCTGACTCTCCCCCTCGACAACGCGATCTTCGGTGCTCTTGCCGTCGGCACGTTCCTGCCTGCCCTGGGTCTTGCAGATCAGCTAACCCGTGACAGGGTGGACAGCGCTGTAACTGTAGGACTCGCGCTCTTCGTCTTCCCCTTCTTCGTCAACGCAGTGGTCCAGGAGCTGGTTCGCAAGAGCAGGGAGGCTCAGTCAAGGGCCGAGGAGCTGGGCGAGACCGGAGAGGTACTGGAGCAGGCCTTCGAACGCCTCGCCACCGGAGACCTCTCGGCGGCTACCAGGATCGAGGTCCCTGCCTCGGACGGCTCGGCTGCCCGAATCCTGCAGCCAATTGCCACTCACTTCAACCAGACCGTCGAGAACCTGAGAGCCCTGGTTGGGGAGACCCGTGAGGTAGGGGTAGAGCTCGCCAAGGTGTCCAAGGAGGTGAGCGAGGCCTCGGCCGTGGCGCTCAGCGCATCGGAGTCCCAGAGCTCTTCGTTCCAGTCGACGCGCGTGTCCATAGATGCGCTGTTAGAGAAGACCGGCATGGTGATCGACGTGGCGAAGGCGTCTCTCGACCGGTTCACCGAGGTGGCGGAGGCCCTCGTTTCGGAGGGCCGCGAGGCAGTGGAGGCCTCGCGGAGGGGAATGGGGCGTATAGAGCAGTCGGTCGGGGAGATGGCTGCCAGGGCCTCCCAACTGCAGGAACTTTCCACCGAAATAGGCAAGATCGTCGGGCTGATCGAAGGAATAGCACGCCAGACCAACTTGCTTGCGTTCAACGCGGCAATAGAGGCGGCACACGCAGGGGAGGCGGGGAAGGGATTCGCGGTGGTGGCCGAACAGGTTCGAAAGCTGGCCGAGCGCACAGCGGGGGCAGCCAGGGAGATCCAGGGGTTGATCGCCGAGGTCCAGGAGCAGACGGCAGTCGCCGTGAAGGTGAGCGAGGAAGGCAAGGCGCATGTGGACTTCGGGGTATCCATGGTCGCCAGAGCAGGCGATGCCCTGAGCCGGATCACGGAAGCGGCGGCGAACGCGGCGTCAAGTACCGACGAGGTCAAGCGGCTGTCCGCCGAGCAGCAAGCGAACTCGGCCCAGCTTGCCCACGAGGTGTCGATGATGTCGGTAGCATCGGCCAACGCAGCCTCGGCCGCAGGGGAGCAGGCCAGGGTGGCTGAGCGGCTGGACCGTCTCGCCAGGACGTTGTCGGAAACACTTGCCCGCTTCAAGCTCGACTGACCGGTCTGTTGTCGGAGTCCGGAAGCGGAGCCAAGTGACGACTTTCCGAACTGTGGACAGAGATCTGCTTTCCCTCCTCGCTCACGCTCGACCGGTGACGGACGCGGCGCGAATGCTCCTCAGAGGCGATGACGTGGTCGTTCCCGTCATCGAAGCTGGGCGAGGCTGCTACCTGGCGGCGCTTGCGGTGCGCCTCCGGAAAGAGGGACACGGGCCTCTCCTCGCCGTGGTACCCGACGCCAGGGAGGCCTTCACGGTAGCAGCGGACGCCCTAACCTTCTTACCCCCGAGGGGAAACCGGGACTTGCTTCCGTTGGTGGAGGTCTTGCCCGCCTGGGAGTCTCTTCCCTACGAGCACATCAGCCCGTCGGTGGGTGTCATGGGAACCAGGCTGCGCGTCTTGTGGCGAATGAAATCCGGGGATCCCGAGCTGTATCTCGTGGTGGCCTCTTCGAGGGCTGCCTTGATGAGGGTCGACCCCGACGCAGTGCCCGAGGAACCGCTCTCGCTGTCGCAGGGGAGTCGGGCCGATCTGTCCGAACTGGTGGAGGTGCTTTCGTCGTGGGGATACCAACGCACCTTCCAGGTAGAGGCCCGTGGAGAGTTCGCGGTGCGCGGAGGGATCCTGGACGTCTGGCCCGCCGGTGAAGACATTCCCCTCAGGCTGGACTTCTTCGGGGACGAGGTGGAGGAGATCAGGGCCTTTTCGGTCTCGACCCAGAGGAGCCTGGGGTCGCTAGCCTGCGAGGTGATCGTCTTTCCGGCAAGAGAGCTCCGCCCCTCTGACAAGATCCGCCGCCGCGCAGAGGAGCTCGCCGCCCATGTGCCCGAAAACGCCTCGGTGTGGGAGCGGTTTGCCGAGGGCATCTTCTTTCCGGGGATGGAGAGCTGGCTTGCCTGGCTCGTCCCGGAAGCAGTCACTCCTCTCGAGCTCGTACCTCCCTCCGGCGCACTAGCGCTGGTAGATCCCACCGAACTCAAGCGAAGGGCCGAGGTGCACACAGCCGAGGAGCAAGACCTGGCCGCAGCGCTGAGGTCCACATGGGATCGTATTCCATCAGGGCGCGCCTCGACGCCGCAAGGGCCGGAAGCGAGCGATGGCCTGGCAGCACCGGCTTCAGCGCAAGAGGCTCGTCCCGACCGCCTGCAAGACCACGCACCTGCCGAACAGCCCCGTCTGTTTGCCGATGCGGAAGGTGTCCTGTCGAGGGTACGCAACCCGACGGTGACGCTGGTGCCGCCCGCATCGGCTTCCGAACCCGACCGAGCCTCGTTCAGGCCGTGGCCGAAAAGCCTGGGTCCATCCGAGGTGATCGGAAAGGCAGCTGCGTACGCAAGTCGAGGGTGGGCAGTGGTGGTGGCAGCGGGCAGCAGGGGGGCCGCCCGGCGCGTCGCAGAGGCGTTTTCTTCGGAGGGATCGATCCCTCGCATGACCGATACCACTTGGCTTTCAGGAGAGGTCGCTCGCCCTGGCATCCTGGTCGGACCCTTCTCTTACTCGGCAGGATTTCTATTCGAGGACGGCGAGCTGGCCTTGCTTACCGAGGCGGAACTTTCTCCGTCGCGTGCATCCAGGAGTCGTACGCAGCAGGGTCCGGGCCGGTGGCAACGGTCGTTACGGGAGCTGTTGGGGGGCGCGCTTCCCGCTGCGAAGGAGGTCGTCCGGGCGGCTGCCGAGGATGTCGAACGGGAGACCGAGCGTGACCGCCTGGAGAAATTCCTGGCCGACCTCGAGCCGGGTGACTACGTCGTGCATTACCACCACGGGATCGGTCGGTACCTGGGACTCGTCACCCTCGAGGCGGAAGGCGCGGAGAGGGACTACCTGGCGATCGAGTACGCGCAGGGCGGCAAGCTGTACGTCCCTACCCAGCAACTCGACGCGGTACGGAAGTACTCCGGAGGCGAGCGGCCTCACCTCAACCGCCTCGGCGGTGCGGACTGGGCCAGGACGAAGAAGCGGGCCAGGGCAGCAGCCGCAAAGATAGCCCGGTATCTCGTCGAGCTTTACAGGGAGAGGGCACACCTTTCGGGGATCGCCTTCTCGCCGGACACCCCGTGGCAGAGAGAGTTGGAGGACTCGTTCGGCCACCAACTCACCCCCGACCAGGAGGCGGCTCTGGAAGCTGTCAAGGCCGACATGGAGGCGCCTCGTCCGATGGACCGACTCGTCTGCGGGGATGTCGGCTTCGGCAAGACCGAGATCGCGGTCAGGGCGGCGTTCAAGGCAGTGCAGGACGGATTTCAGGTAGCGGTTCTCGTCCCCACCACGATTCTTGCCCAGCAGCACTTCGAGACCTTCCGGGAGCGCTTCGCGCCTTTCCCGGTTCGGGTCGAGGTGCTGAGCAGATTCGTCAGCCCCTCCAGGCAAAGGAAGCTCATAGAGGAGGTGGCGGCTGGTGCGGTCGACGTGATGATCGGGACTCACCGACTCCTCCAGAGGGACGTCCGGATTCCGAAGCTGGGGTTGCTGATCGTGGACGAAGAGCACCGCTTCGGTGTGGCCCACAAGGAAGCTCTTAAGGCGGCATTCAGGGGAGTGGACGTCCTCACCCTCACGGCCACCCCGATTCCGAGGACTCTCGAGATGGCCCTTTCGGGAATCCGTGAGGTCTCTACCATAGAGACACCACCGCCGGGAAGACAGCCGGTTCTCACCTTCGTCGGGGAGTACGACGAAGGGGCCGCCTCCGCAGCGATCCGGCGTGAACTGCTGCGCGGAGGACAGGTCTTCTACGTCCACAACAGGGTGAAATCTATAGGAGCGGCGGTCGAGAAGGTGAAGGAGCTCGCTCCTGGGGCACGGGTCGAGGCGGCTCACGGCCAGATGTCGGAACAGGCTCTCGAGAAGGTGATGCTGCGATTTCTTGGGGGCAAGATAGACGTCCTGGTGACGACTACGATCGTCGAGGCCGGGCTGGACATCCCGAGCGTCAACACACTCATCGTCGAGCGGGCGGACACCCTGGGCCTGGCCGAGCTGTATCAGTTGCGGGGAAGAGTCGGGAGGGGCAAGGATCGAGCCTACGCTTACTTCTTCTACCCATCGCGCTCGGCGATCTCGGACGAGGCCTACGAACGTCTCAAGACGATAGGGGAGTACACGGATCTGGGCTCCGGATTCGCCATAGCTCGCAAGGACCTCGAGATAAGAGGGGCAGGGAACATATTGGGGGAGGCTCAGTCCGGACACATCGCGGCCGTAGGGCTGGACCTTTACGTCAAGATGGTGTCAGAGGCGGTGGGAGCTCTGGAAGGCAAGACTACCCCTCAAGCCCCGGAGCCCATTCAGGTCGACATCCCGACAAACGCTTACCTGCCAAAGGACTACATCTCTCAGGAGTCGTCGAGGCTCGAGGCTTACCGAAAGCTAGCCGAGTGCTACGACTACGACAGCGTCGCTCGTGTCAGAGAGGAGTGGGTCGACCGATACGGCCCGCTGCCTCCACCTGCCGAGAGACTGCTGGGGGTCGCGGAGCTGAAGGTGGCCTGCGCCAGATACGGCATAAGCGAGTGCGTCTACTCCGGCGGGAAGCTGAGGCTGGCTCCGCTCGACCTTGGAGAGCTGGCACTCCACCGTCTTCGCAGAAGAGGATACGAGTGCTCGTACTCGGCAGAGCCGGGGCGACTCTTCGTAGTGCTGCCCAGGGAGCGCTGCAGTCCGAAGGAGATCGCGAGCCTGCTGGAGCAGATCGACCGCGCCCGCAAGTCCGGTCGTGGCCGGGAGAGAGGTCGTCCGCAGAGGGTGAAGGGGCCCTCCAGGCCATCCGGGCGCGTTCGGGAGGGACGGGGATGACCTGATTCGAAGGGGACGGGACGTGAAGCGTACGAAGACATCCATTGCCAGAGTGCTCCTCGTCGGCATCGTCCTTGCCGGGCTCGGCCTTTCGGCATGCAGCTTCTCCTCGCCGGTGGTGGCGACGGTGGGCGGCTCTCCGATTACCAAAGAATGGCTCGACTCGATGCAGGCGGCATTCGACGGCGACCGGGGCTTGCAATCTCTGGTCAACATTGCCCCTCAGGTCTTCGTCCAGAGCCCCGAGGAAGCAGCCTCGATTCCCGGGCTCACGGGTAATGAACTTCGGTTGGCGTTGCTGACGCGCCGGCTGAACCTCGAAGTGGTGGGGACCATGCTCGGGCGCATGGGGCTCGACCCCACCGAGTGGCGGAAGTTCGCGGCGGACAACTTGCAGGCCAGACTTGCGGACCGCAACTGGGCCTCGGACTCGCAGAGGTCTGCGGTCATCGACTTCGCTTCGAGGTGGCAGGGAGACCGGGAAATGCTGTTGGAAGCGCTCATACCCGCCCAGCCCGACGAGCGAGCACTGAGAATCCTCTTCGAGGCTTATCCCACTTTCGGGGCCAGGCTCTGTTTCTCGGTAATCAAGGTCCAGACTCAGCAAGAAGCTCTTGCGGTCGAGGAGCGTCTGCGATCCGGGGAGAGCTTCTCTCAGGTCGCAGCTGACCTCTCCCAGGATCAGGCGACAAAGCCCCGGAGGGGCGACGCTGGCTGTGTGGTTCTCATGGAGGCCTTCCAGCGCCTGCAGGATCCAGTGCCCTTCCTGGTGGCGTTCGATCTCGGTCCGGGCCAAGCGAGGGGGCCGGTGGAAGGTGCGACCGGCGGTGCCTGGTACGTGAGGCGCGCCGAGTCGGGATCGACCGGCACGGACTTCGAATCGGCTCGAGAGCACCTGATCCAGCAGTACTCGCAGGCAAGGATCCAGTACGTCTCGGACCGATTCGCTGAGGTGGCCTCCACGATCGACGTGCGCATAGCTTGCCCCGAGGGACGATGGAACCCGGAACAACTCACGATCGAGCCTTGCGAGGGGGCCGCGCCCGGCGAGGGGGCGATTCCCGCCCCCGGGCCTGAGCAGTCCCAGGAGGGCGTGACTCCGTCCGTCTCCGCCCAGGAGCCGGATGGGGGAGAGGCCAGGTAGGTCGGACGAGCCGGGCGAGAATCCCCAGCACCGAAGTGGAGGTCCAACGAGAAGTCTCGATTCCCTCGAAGGATGGCTTGGGCGATACCGGTTCCCCCACACCTGCAACCAGGCCTTCGGGAGGATCCAGATCCATCGATGCGGACCTCGTAGTCGCCGGTCTCGGACCCGGCGACCCGGACCTGTGCACCAGAGAGCTGGACCGTCTGGTACGAGCTGCCTTGTCCGGCCGGGTCGCTCTGTTCGTCAGGACGCTCGAGCACCCCACCGCTCGTGAGATAGCCGAGCAGGTAGCGGAGTGTATCTCGTTCGACGAGCTGTACGAGTCTGCCGAAGACTACGACGCTCTCTACGACCGAATGGCGGAGATCCTCGTGGAATCGGCGGCGCAGAAGCCCACGGCGTTCCTGGTGCCGGGAAGTCCGTTCGTGGGCGAGACCGCTGCCCAGAGAGCCGTAACTGCCGCCCGGGTCCAGGGGCTCGAGGTGCGAGTAGTCCCTGGGGTCTCCTTCGTGGAAGCCGCACTGTGCGAGCTGGGCGTCGACTGTCTCGACGAAGGCCTCCAGGTAGTCGACGCCTACCTGATCGAGAAGACCGTACTGGGCGAGGGGCCCCTCCTGGTGGCCCAGTGCCACTCCGAGGAGCTGCTCTCCAGGGTGAAGCTGGCCTTGCTCGACGAATACCCGCCGGAGCACCGAGTGGCCGTAATAGATGGCGCGTACTCGAGAGAGGCAACCGGCTCCGAGGGTTCTGTCGTCTGGGTGGAGCTCGTCGAGCTGGACAGAGGTTCGGCAAGGCCCGGGCCTCGAACGAGTCTCTTCGTGCCTCCGTCGTCCAGATCGCCGGGAAGGGCGCTGCGTGACTTCGTCGACCTGGTCGAGATCTTGCGGGGACCTGGGGGGTGCCCGTGGGACGCTGCCCAGACCCACCACAGCCTATCGCGACACCTCCTGGAAGAGGCCTACGAGGTGCTCGAAGCCATCGATGGGCTGCCACCCGAGGCACCAGGTGGGGAGTTGGACCCGGAGGCCTACGGGGTGCTGGAGGAGGAACTCGGTGACCTCCTGTTCCAGATAGCGTTTCACGCGACCCTGGCCAAGGAGGCGGGGGCGTTCACCATCGCCGACGTTGCGAGAGGAATACACGAGAAGCTCGTCTCCCGTCACCCTCATGTCTTCGGCACCGTGGAGGTGTCGGGGCCGAGCGAGGTCGCCCGCAACTGGGAGGCGATCAAGGCCGAAGAGAAGCAGCGCCGGTCCCTCATGGACGACATCGGCCGTGCCTTGCCGGCGCTGCTGCTGGCTCACAAGGTCCAGCGGCGAGCGGCCTCGGTGGGATTCGACTGGTCGGACCCTGTCGGGGTCTTCGATAAGGTCCGGGAGGAGCTGGAAGAGGTCGCTTCGGAGCTTTCCGGTTCGGGGGGCGACGCCGTCGAGTGGGCCGTAGCCCCGTCCCAAGTGGTGCATGAGGTCGGGGACTTGCTGTTCGCGGTGGTCAACCTGGCAAGGCACTTGCGAGTAGACCCCGAGGAGGCGCTCAGGAAAGCCAGTCGCCGATTCGAAAGGCGGTTTCGGCGGATGGAAGAGAAGGCGCGCGAGAAGGGGCTGGATCTGGCGGGTCTTTCCACCGAGAAGCTCGAAGCTCTCTGGGCAGAGGCAAAGTCCGAAGAGGCTGGCTAGCTCGATCGCCTGTTCACAGCCTGACCTTGCCTCTAAGGTCGTCGCGCAGGAATGTCGCGTCGATCTTGATCCAGGTTCCAGCCGAGTCCTGGTACGCGCCCGCGGCGTTGGCCATGAAGAACCCCTTCTCGTACAAGAACCTGGCAACGTCGAAGAACATGGGCTCCCCGCGGTAAATCGGGACGAGGCCCAGCTCGACTTCCAGGGCGACCACCCTGTCCAGAAGGCCCTCCGCCCCGGCCAGCGTCTTCAGTTCGGCTCCCTCGACATCGAGCTTCAACCAGATTCTGCTGGCGTCTGGTGCGTACTCCGTCACGATGCTGTCCAGAGTTCTCGCATCGACCTCTTCGGTGGCAGTCTTTGCCAGTCCCGCGACAGTCTCCTGGGCGGCCTCGAGCGGTTCGAGGATCGAGTTGCAGGGAGAAGCGGCAGATATGTTCAGAGAGATGCGAGTGTTCGTGTCGTAGGTTGCGGCCCTGATGCAGCGCCAGAGCGGGTCGTATCTTGCGAGACGCACCAGAGCCTCATAGGGCTCTCTCCCCGGCTCGATCGACAGGATCGCCCCTCCGTAACCGGCATTTCTCAGTCCTAGGGCGTACTGCCCGACGTTCGCGCCGCAGTCGATCGCCAGATCGACGTGAAGCTGTTCCAGGAGCCGTCTTCGGACCGACATCCCGAAAGGCGGGTGCCCGATGCGGTAGAAGGCGAAGTTGAACTTTCCGTAGGGACCATGAGTCACCCTCCAGACCCCGACGCCCCTCCGCTCGAGAAACGATCGGACGCGCTTGTAGATGGTGGGCGTTCGGGTTCTGCGGAAATCGACGTCGTCGGGCGTCGTCACGTACTCGTCGGTGTCGGTGGGCTCGGAAAGGTCAGCCAGTGTAGCCCTCCCCGAAGTACCAGCGTGTCAGGGGAGCGGTGACGCCGTTCGAGGTGTGGCCGTCGGTCCAGATGCCAAGGTACCTGAAGTACATGGGCCTCTCCACGACGATCGGCTGCGAGGCCACCACCTTGACGGACACCTCCCTGTTCTTTCCGATCTCGGCGTTGACGTCCACGGTAAACCGGGATGACGCTCTTACCTTGTAACGGGACTTCTTCATGAGGCCCGTCGAGCCGTGGTACTCGATAGCTACCGTGACCTCGGATGGATGCGGGTTGCCCAGGGTCAGGTACTCCTGGAAGTACTTCCCGGTATATCCCTCGGCAAAGAGCCAGACCTCGGACGGCTCCGCGTTGCCCACCCCGACGGTCCCTCCGCTTATCGGGCCCATGTACGAATACCAGTTTTTCGCGTAAAAGTACATCGGGCGTTCGGCAACGATCGGCAGGTCCGAAGTTACCTCGGTAGAGTTCTCGTACCCCCGCCCGATTATGGCTGGCACGAAGAGGGTCAGCCTGGTCTCGGCTGGCACCCTCAGCTCACGGACCACAGGCGATCCCCGGTTCTTCAGGAAGCGGACTTTCACCCTGGCGGGGCTGGAGTTCGGGTTCCCCAGCGTCAGGTACTGGTCGAAGCCGTCGCCGGTAAAGCCTTCGGCGAAGTAGAAGCGGGTGGAAGGCCGGACGACGCCCGAGGAAACGTGTCCGCCGGTCCAGCGGTCCGGCCCGTAGGCGAAGTACATCGGGCGTTCGGCCATGATCGGTCTGTCCGACTCCACCACGGTGCTCAGACTCTTGTTCTTTCCGACCACCGCCTTCACATTGACCGTGACGCGTCGACGGGCTGGGACGACCAGGGTCTGGTCCTTGTTCTTTTCCCCCTCGATCAGGTAGCGCAGACGCACCGTGGCGTCGCCGGAAGAGGCGTTCGCCAGCGTGATGTACTCCGCGAAGGTCTCCCCGGTATATCCCTCGGCGAAGAAGAAGGTTGTGCGGGGGCTGTCGAGTCCCAGCCCCACGTGTCCCCCGGTCCAGAGGTCCGGGCCGTAGGCGAAGTACATGGGGCGCTCGGCCACGACCGGTGAGGTGGACCTCAGCTCGATTCCGTGTTCCGTCCTGGGGACCACGTCGTTCACCCTGACGGTCCTGCGGCTCCTCGGGGGAAGAACCACTGAGGGGCCCACCACCGAGGGGGCCCCGTTGAGGAGGTATTCGAGCGTGGCGGTCGCGGTCTGGTCCTGGGGGTTCTGAATCGTGACGTACTCGTGGAAGGCGAATCCGCCAGCCGGGTCGGGCTCGACCCACCGCCTCGCAGCGTTGAGGCTCTCGTAGGGGTCTATCGGGGTCCCGTCCGGCAGGTGTATCTCGAAGTGCAGGTGGGGTCTGGTCCCCTCAGCGTTGCCCGAGTCGCCTACGTACCCTATGTGCTGACCCCGTCGCACGGGCGCCCCGGGCTCGATGCCGACCGCGAAGGCCCACCGGATTCCTCCGGCGCCGTCATCGGTTCCCGGCGAGTCGTTGTTGAGGTGGATGTACCAGTAGCGGTATCCCGATTTTCCGACCAGCTCGAGCATGTAGCCCGCCGAGCCCTCGTCGAGGTGCCACCAGTTGACGAATCCGTCTTCGGCAGCAACCACGCGCGTCAGCTTTGCGGCGAATATGTCGACGCCGTTGTGTGTCCTTCCGCCCGACCTGGGGACCCCGAAGTCGTCCGTGTAGCTGTTCGGCCCGGCGACGGGAAAGACGATGGGTACGACCTGAGCGGAGCTCGTCTCTGCATGCAGGGTGCCTGCCAGCAGTGCGACGAGCAAGCACACCGCCACTCTCCGGCGGGAGGCTGATTTCTTGGGGAGGAGGGGTCCGGTCATGGGCACAAGATCGGAAGTCTGTTCGAACTTCCGCTGCGGAAAGCTCGGACAAGGATTTCTCCGAGAAATTTACCAAAGCAAGCAAATGGATACGAGGACCTTGGAAACCCCAGGGCTTGTATGGCTGTGTCCGACCGAGGTAAAGACCGGAAGGGCCAGGAGCCTAATCGCGGGCTCAGATCCTCGTCCCACTTTCTCACGCCTGCTCACGCCGGGCGTCGCCGGCGCCTTGCGGCGTGGCGAGCCCGCTGGCTCCGCTCCCTCCTGCTCGACCTCAGCTCGGCTAGAGCCTGGTAAACGGCGGCCCTCTGGTCGTCGCCGAGGGGCTCTCTGGTATAGGAGAGCTGGACCACCGCGGAGATGACCGTCATGGCGTGACCTCGGTCGGCGCTGGGAAGCATGGACCACAGCACGGCGCCGTACTCCGTCGGGGTCTGGGCGAGATTGCGCCGTATACCAACCGCCTCTTCGAGCATGCGCAACAGGCTGTGGGCCTCGTCCACCGCCCACCCCCGGGCACGCCGGGAGTACCGCCGCCAGACCAGCGCCGCCACGACGATCGCCAACAGGACCGCTGCCACCACAGCAGCGACCCACCACTTCGAGGCCTTCTCGGCCGGTCGTACGGCCCCCAGCCGGGGCTGGATGTCGGCCAGGACCCACCCATACGTGGGCACGTAGAACTCTACCCACGTGGTGCGCAGAGCCCTGTCGAGCTCGAAGACGGGGGAGGCTGACTGCAAGCCGGCCGCCGGGCTCTGCGGTGAGGCTTCTGCGGCAGCCGGGACCCCTCCGATGGGCGAGCCAGCAAGGGAAGCCTGCACAGGCCTCGGCCTGTAGCCGAAGCCGACCCGGGCCGGGACCCCGACCGACCGCATCATGACTACCGCGGCCACCACCGCGTCGTCACCGGTGCCCTCCATCTGCTCTTCGAAGAGGTAGCGGTCCACGGCGTCGGCGCCCTCACGCTTTCCCGCTTGGGCAGCTGGGAAGCGGTGTTTCTGGACCACGAATTCGATGATCGCCTCGGCCTTCTCGTAGGGAGTGCTTCGTCCACCGGTGACCTCGGACGCCAGGTCCTTGACCCGGCGCGGGATGCGGGGCGGGAGCTGGAGGTCTTCTCGAACGATGTGCGATGGCACGGGGCCGTCGAGTCCACGAAGGTCTGCCGGGGAATCGAGGGGAACCTCAGATTGCACCCTGTACATGGCCCCTCTCCTGAGGGTGGCAGAAGGGACCAGGGTGGCTGCGCCTCCAGAGCTCACCGCTACGCCGGGGTCCCCCACGAAGGAGAACTTGCGGGGCTCGAAGGCGGCGGGCAGGGGGCCCTCGTAGTCGGCGACGATCTCGACCAGTTGCTCGAACTCGCGGTAGGGCGCCAGGCGTTCTCGCTCGACCGAAAGCCAGCAGGGGCAGTCGACCAGCCTGCGTCCCGTTCCTTCGGGCGCCCGGAAGGTATCGCCTCGGTACTCGGTGAAAGCCGTGACCCTCATCAACCTCGGCTCCGGCGCGGAGACGTAGGCGAATACCTGGGAAGGGCCGTGCTCCTCCACGTTGTTCAGGTCGAGTACGTATCCCGGTTCCCCCCCGGCACCACGTTCTCGCCCAGGCTGGTCTCGCTCCCCGCTGCCACCTCGGGAAGTGCCACTCCCCGAGGTGGACTCTGGGCGAGGCGTCTGGGTACCGGGAGAAGGTGTGCGGGCCGGGCGCTGTCCTCCCTGTCCGTCCTCGCCTCGACCACCGGTTTCCGGACGAGGGCTCGACTGGTAGGGGCTTCTGTCCGGCGAGTCGCCCGGTGCGGACAGCGAGTACCTGATCGGCGGGACGATCAGGGCCAGCAGAGCTAGAGCCGCCGCGGTGGCGAGCGCGGGGAGAAGCGAGCGACTCCAGGACCCGGAGATGCCTGCCGGGGAGGGTCCCGACTCGAGCTCGGGCGGGTGAGAGACCCTGGTGCGGAGCTCCTGGGCGTGGGCCTGGGAGAGCACTGCCGCGAAGCAGATCGCCCAGGCAAGCCCGAAACCTACGGACCAGGGGGAATCGGCGCCCGCAAGGACGGCGAGGGGGACGACGCCGGCACTTAGAGACGAGTTGACGACAGCATCGGGGGCCGAGATGCAGGCGAAGGAATGCACGGCAGCGGCTACCAGCAGGGCAGCCGCCAGGGGCAAGCCTTCGGGGCCGAGGACCACCGGCCCTGGGAGCCGTACCGAGAGGACCAGAACCGACAAGGCTGCCAAACCCGCGAGCACCACGACTGCCCCCCGGCGGAATCGGACCGAGAACCTTCCGGGGGAGAACATCAGGGGCTCCGCCAGGAGGTGGCCTGACATCCCAAGCGCCACGACCGCCAATAGAAGTGTCAGGTAGACAAGGCGACCTCTCGCCGGCAAGTTCCACCCCAGGGTCCCGGCGAGCCCGGCTGCCGATGCCAGAGCCAGAGCCGTAGACACCCTCAGCGTGCGCGGCACCGCTTCAGCCCTCCCGGATCACGGCAGGCAGCCCCGGCTTCGACTTCGGCATCTCCCAACCGAGCGTCGCGGACTCTGGCACCCAGAGGGCCGCAAGGCCCCACCTCGCCTTCGGAATCTCGCAACGGAACTTCACGGCCTCAGACCGCCACTCGCCCGAGGCTCCCCGCCGCCCTCGCGTCGAGGGGGTAGAGGTCGATCCGATCGGAGAGCGCTGCCAGCCACGCAGTGTTGTGGACGACTGCCGGACTGTCCGCAAAGACCACCGCCCAGTCTCTCGAAAGGGAGGGCAGGTAGGGGCGGGAGTGGTGGGTGGCCACGAGGAGTTTTGCGGCCCGCTTCGGCACCTCTCCCATGCGAGGGATGGTGGGAAAGTCCGGACCGAAGTTGGTTCTGGCCCAGTAGTCCATGGCCTCCTCTCGGGATCGGACACGCTTCAGTTCCTGGCTTCCGGAGAGCAAGAAGACGGTGTGACCTCTCCTGAGGGCGGCGAGGCTGAGAGAGGCCGCCACCACCAGAGCACGCTCCCCGAGCGTGTCGCCCAGTCCCGTGGTCGGGAGGGCCGGTGTGGTCGTCCAGAGCTCGGCGAGCGAGGGGTACCTGGTCGAGTCGTCGCTCACCCAGGCCAGGCGGGGAGAGAGGGTCTCGACGGCAACTACCAGCTCGAGTCTCCCCTCGTGTTCCATCTCTCTTACGAAGAGCTCGTCGTGGCGGGCCGAAGCCCTCCAGTGCACCCTCCGGACGCGGTCTCCGGGCCGGTACTCCCTAATGTTGAGGAAGTCGACGCCCACACCGGCGCGGGGAGGCCTCGCCCGCACCTCGCCTGCCCAGGTGACCTCTCCGATGCCGTCCGGCAGCTCGACCGGCAGCGTCGCAGGGCCTATCACCACGTCGGCCTGGGTCACCACTTCCTTCTTGGCAATGAAGAGCCCTGCAGGGATGGAGGTGGCGAGCATTGTGCGGAAGTGGTTCCAGTGGCCCCTCTGGGTCAGGCGGAGCAACCATGTGGCTTCCCGTGCGCCCTCGGATGCCCCGAGTAGGACCGGGTGCACTCCGAAGTTCTGGTCCTTCGCGACGATTCCGCCCCTGGTACCGGGCTCGGCTACCAGGCTGATGTTGAAGGGAATCGGGGAACCAACCTGGCCCCGCAGCGTGAGGTCCCTCGCCACGCTTACCCGCTTGAGCAGGTCCCAGGCCATGTACGCGGAAGCGGTGCAGAATGCAAGACCGACCGACCCCACGGCGACTGCCAGGTAATTGGCCCGGAACACCCCGACCACGAATAGCAAGCCGCAGGTGGCGAGCACCGCGAACCCCCGTGAGGTCGGGTAAGGGATTCCGTTCAGGTACCGCCTCGACCCCCGGACGGAGATGGGGCGGGAGAGTGCATCGGGCGGCGCCATCTTCCCCTCGGCCTGGCCCTACATGGGGCCTCTGTAGTGCTCCTCGCCCGCAACGACGACGGGGGTCGACTCGATCAGCTTCCGTACGAGCGCGTCGCCCGCCCTGTGGTCGGACTGGCCTGAGCCGGCGAAGATGATCCTGTGTCGGAACACGTAGGGGGCGAGAGCCTTGATGTCGTCGGGGAGTACGTAAGAGCGACCGGACATCGACGCTCTGGCCTGACCCATGTGCACCAGGGCCAGTCCCGCCCGAGGGCTCGCTCCCAGGAGGACCCCCGGTACCCTGCGGGAGGCCGTCACCAGGGCGAGGACGTACTCGAGGACCGGCCGGGAGACGTACACGGTCTTGACCTCACGCTGGGCTGCGAAGAGCGTGCCGGGGTCGACGACCGGGTCCACGACGTCGCGGAGGGTCCCCTCCGCCCCGGCGGCCAGCATCTGCAGCTCGTCGCCGTGAGAGGGATAGCCGAGCTGGAGGGCGCACATGAACCGGTCGAGCTGACCCTCGGGCAGCGGGTAGGTCCCGTGCTGCTCGAGGGGGTTCTGGGTGGCGATGAGGAAGAACGGCTCGGGCAGCCTGTAGGTCTTGCCCTCAACCGACACCTGGCGTTCCTCCATGGCCTCCAGGAGGGCCGACTGGGTCCTGGGCGTGGTCCGGTTCAGCTCGTCAACGAGTACCACGTTGGCGAAGACGGGACCGGGCTGGAACTCGAAGCGGTTGTTGGCCCTGTCGAAGATGTTCGAGCCGGTGAGGTCCTGGGGAAGGAGGTCGGGGGTGGCCTGAACCCTGGAGAAGGTCCCTCCGATCGCACGGGCCACCGAGCGTGCAAGGCGGGTCTTTCCGACCCCGGGGACGTCTTCCAGCAGGACGTGTCCTCCGGCGAGGAGCGTGGTGACCACCAGGGTGACCTGCTGGCGCTTGCCCTTGAGGACGCGGTCCAGTGCTTCCACGAGGGCCTTGGCGACCCCCGGCACGTACCTGAGTTCCTGACTTTCGGCTACAGCCATTCCGCCTCGCTCGGCCACGCTCGAAGGTAGATATCAAGGCTAACTGATCGCACCGGGGATGAGCGCCGGACGGTCGGGGGAGGTTTCAGACGAGGAGGTCGTCCGAGTGAGGAAGACCGCCGCCCGGCTGCCGGCGAGGTGGAGCCACAGGAGCGGTAGAAGCCGGAATTCGTGCACATGCCAGCCGCTGACTACAGGCCTGCCTTCGGGAACGAAAGTCTTGAATTTGATGGACCAGCGGAGGGGTCCCCTTCCCAATCCGCTCTGCGACCTGTTCGACGCGTCGAATTGGCTACCTGAGCGCCATGGCTGAGCTCCTTCGAAATCCGCCAGACCGCTTCAACAAATCGACGCACTTCACCTGCAACGGTCGGGCCAAATTGTTGGGGCGCCCTCTGCTAGGTTCGTCATTCCCCTTCGCCCGTTGACTTGAGAAGCTGGTCCAACGCGCGCTTGAAATCGGGTAGTACGCGTTCCACTGTTTTCCAGACCTCGTCCAAGTCAATTCCAAAATACTCATGTACGAGCACATTGCGCATGGCCACGACCTGTGGCCATGGCACCTGGGGATGGGCATCATGAAAGTCACGGCCCAGCCTCGCGGCAGCCTCACCGATGATTTGCAGGTGGTGGACGATCCACACCTGGATCAGCTCATCGGATTCAAAAGATTCCCGGCCGCGGGACGCGTAGCGCTCAATGCGGGAGATGGCATCGAGAATATCCTCGAGACGCTCCTGCCAATCTCTCATAGCGGCACGGCTTCCCGCAGGACTCGTTCCCGGATACGTGGGTTGATGCCTCGATCGCTTACCACATCCACTTTGCAACCGAGCAGCTCTTGTAGATCGAGCCACAAGGCGGCATGATCCAGCAAGCTCCTCTCCGGCTCGAAGGCGACGAGGAGATCGATGTCGCTTTCCTGGTCTGCTTCCCCGCGCGCCACTGAACCGAAAACCCGGACGTTGTGCGCTCCATGCTTTGCGCAAATCTGCAAGATCTCTTCGCGTTTCTCCTTGAGAAGTTGCTCAAGCGCCATGATCCAACTCCTTCAGATTCATCCATTCATCCACATTGCCTCATCCGGCCTCGCCGCCGCGGGCCGCTGTTTTTGCAGGGTGCTCATGCGAGTTCTCCTGGTCATCCGACTCTTCACCCGGCTTCTCGAAGTGCCGCAAATACGGATCGAAGCGGAACCGCCGGTTGCGCTTGTATCCGGTGATTTCGCGCAAGAGGCCGATTTCGACGAGGCGGTTGACGCGGTTGTTGGCGCCAGGCGGGGTTATCTCCAGCCGCTCGCGCACGCGGGCCACGTTGACGATGGAGTGATCGAACAGCTTTTCCATGACGAGGTGACCGTTGCCGGTGGTAGCGGCCGGGACGGTGAGACATGTGATGGTCTGTGTTGTTCATGGGAGGGCTTCCCATTCATATTCAACGCTGCGTTGACCATACGTGGGAATCCCGGCCATGTTCAACGGAAGGTTTTTCAGCCGAGCTTGCGTGCGTCGATGAAGAGGATCACCCCCCGGCAGCCGGCCCTGCCTGCCCCAGTGTAGAGGGGGCCGGGTGTCGTTTCGCGCCATGTGGAAGCGGGCGGGCAGCAGCGGCTCGGGTGTAGGGGGAGGGCTTTCGTCTTCCTGCAGGTGAAAGACAGCCAACCCGGCCGACAGCATCGTGCCGGGTGACTTTTCGTCTCCCCGCGGTTGGGAGGAAGTGCAATACCACATGCCAGAAAGCATGCCACCACCCTCTGACACCGAAGGTCCTGGGGAGCGCCTGCTCCGCCCGGAGGGCCGCCCCCTTTCGGATCGCACCGCCACGGCCATCCCGGGCCTTAGAGCCCCAGTGCCCCTTGCGTGTCGCGGCACTGCGGTCCAGTCCAGAAAACCGCCAGAACTCCAGGCGTTGTGGGTCATGTTAGAGGTCGAGGGGGCTCGAGCAGCCAGCCCCGGCCCAAGGGGGGCCGGCCGAGGCCCGTACTCAGTTGCGGGCACTGCCAGGAGGGTCGGCGCCCCAGATCGCCGTCCCGGCTGCCGGATTCACTTGCGGGCACGGGGGGGAGTCCAGCCGCAGTAGGCGGCCTACCATCGGCCCCGAGTCACTTCCGGGGACGGACAGGGGAGCAGACGAGGACCACGCCGAGGTCCTAGCGCCTGAGGTGGACGGATGAGCGAAGCAGGGCCGAAGTACCCGGGCCCGACGGAGGTCCGGGAAACCCATGCAGGCATCGTCTTCCTGGTGGGCGACAAGGCCTACAAGGGCAAGAAGCCGGTGCGCTTCGAGTTCCTCGACTTCTCCTCGCCGGAGAAGCGCCTGGCCGCCCTGCGAAAGGAACTCGAGCTGAACAGGCGCCTGGCGCCCGATGTCTACGAGGAAGTCCTTACCATTCGGGACGACCGGGGCGAGGTAGTAGACGCCGTCCTGGTCATGAGGCGCATGCCGCAGGAACGCTCCCTGGAATCTCTGGCTGTGAAGGGAGAAGACCTGAGGCCGTGCCTGCAGGCAGTTGCGTGCAAGGTGGCCGAGTTCCACCGCCGCACCTCCGACTCGAGGACTTCTGCTGCCATAGCGGAAGCCGGAAGGCGTCGGTGGCTCGAAGGCAGGTGGGAAGAGAACTTCGCCGACCTCGAGAGGTTCTCGCCCACTCTCATTCCCACAGAGCTGGTGGAGACAGTCCGGGGGGCCGTCTTCGAGTACCTGGTCGGGCGGGAGGAGCTGCTCGAGAGTCGCATCGAGCTCGGCGAGGTCAAGGACTGTCACGGAGACCTGTTGAGCGCCGACATCTTCTGCCTGGACGGCAAGCCCGAGATCCTCGACTGCATCGAGTTCGACGACCGGTACCGGTATGTCGACGTCGCCTCGGAGGTGGCGTTTTTGGCGATGGACCTGGTCCGCCTGGGCAGGCCGGCAGAGGCGAGGTACTTCCTGGAAGAATACGTGACGGCTTACGGACGGCCGCTGCCTTACAGCCTCCTGGAGCACTACATGGCTTACAGGGCCGCCGTACGCTCCAAGGTGGCCTGCCTTTCCTACGAGCAGGGCAGGGCCGAAGCGGCCGAACCCGCCCTCTTCCTTGCCAAGGCGTCGGCAGACCATGCCAGGAGGGCAGTACCCCTGCTGCTCGTCGTAGGGGGTGCCCCGGGGACTGGAAAGAGCACGCTGGCCGCGGCCCTTGCCGAAGCCGACCTCTTCGCCGAGCGGGTCGGTGGCCGGCCCCGCTTCGAGCTGGTCCGCTCCGACGTCGTACGCAAGGCGCTGGCCGGCCTCTCGCCCGCCGAGCGCTCGGGTTCGCCCCCTGGAGGCGGTATCTACACGCCCGAGTTCACCCGGAAGACCTACCTGGCGATGTTCGACAGGGCAGCCGAGGCCCTGGCCCTCGGCCGCTCGGTGGTCCTGGACGCCACCTTCGCCTCGGAAGAACTGCGCCAGGGCGCCTCGGGGGTTGCTCGCAGGCACCACGCAACCCTCGTCGAACTGGAGTGCCGCGCTCCTCGCCAGGTGTGCGAAGAGAGGATCCAGGCACGAGCGCGGGAAGGAAGGGACCCTTCCGAGGCGGACACCGAGGTGGCCAGGCTGGTCTCCGCCCACTTCGACCCGTGGCCGTCTGCCACGCCTGTGGACACTTCGGTTCCTCCGGAGGAGTCCCTCGCCACGGCAATCGCGGCGGTCGAGCGCGCAATGGGTTGCGGCTTCTCCTGGGGCTGAGCGATGCCCGGCACCTGCGCAACGCCGAGTACGTGGGTCACGCAAAGGACCTGCGCCACGCCCGGCACCTGGGCCCGGTTCGTCGGGAGGTGAGCGAGGGGAGCTCCCTCAGACCAAAAGCTTTCTCGTCACCATGGGAAGGATGCCGCCGTGGCGCAGGTACTCGAGCTCGGTCGAGGAGTCGACCCGGGCGGTCGCCTCGAATCGCACCTGGGTCTCGTCGGGCTTCTCGGCGACCACTTCCAGTCGCTTCTTGGGGTAGAAGTTCTCTGCCAGCCCCCGAATGAAGTAGCGCTCGTCACCCCTGAGGCCGAGTGACTGGGCCGTCACGCCCTCGGGTAGCTGCAGGGGCAGCACTCCCATCTGGACGAGGTTGGACCTGTGAATCCGCTCGAAACTCTCCGCGATGACCGCCCGGACTCCCAGGAGGGCGGTCCCCTTGGCGGCCCAGTCCCTCGAGGACCCCGCCCCGTACTCCTTCCCCGCCAGCACAACCAGGGGAACTCCTTCCGAGGCGTAAGCGACCGCAGCGTCGTAGACGGTCGTCTCTTCGAGTTCGGGGAAGTGCAGGGTGAGCCCGCCTTCCTTGCCGGCGGTCTCGGCCTTCAAGTCGAGGAGCATGTTCTTGATTCGGGTGTTGGCAAAGGTCCCTCGGACCATCACTTCGAAGTTGCCTCGTCTCGCCCCGTAGGAGTGGAGGTCTCCCGGGGCCACTCCTCGCTCGGTGAGCCAGAGGCCGGAGGGGGAGTCCTTGGGGATGGCTCCGGCGGGAGAGATGTGGTCGGTGGTGACGGTGTCTCCCAGATACAGCAGAACCCTCGCTCCCTCGATGTCGGAAAGAGGCGGCGGCTCGGCCGGCAGGTCTTTCACGAACGGCGGCGGGAGGATGTAGGTGGAGTGCGGGTCCCAGGAGAAGGTCGAGGAAGTGGGAGCCTCGATCTGCTTCCACCGCTCGGGGCCTTCGAATATAGCGGCGTAGCGGCTCCTGAATTCGTCGGGTTCTACCGTCTCGGCGACGATCCTCGCCACCTCTTCCTTCGTAGGCCAGATATCCCGCAGGTACACGGGCTTCCCCTCTCGGTCCTTTCCCAGGGGTTCGGAGGCGAGGTCGATGTCGACCGTACCGGCCAGGGCATACGCTACTACCAGCGGCGGGGAGGCCAGGTAGGCGAGGCGCGCCTGGGGGTGGATCCGACCCTCGAAGTTCCTGTTGCCCGACAGGACGGCGGCACAGACCAGCTTGTGTTCGTCCACTGCCCGAGCCACCTCGTCCCTCAGCGGTCCCGAGTTGCCGATGCAGGTGGTGCAGCCGAAGCCGACCACGAAAAAGCCGAGGTTTTCCAGTGCGGAAAGCAATCCGGCACGCTCCAGGTAGTCCACCACCACGGGGGATCCCGGAGCCAGGGAGGTCTTGACGTAGGACGGCACCTGCAAGCCCTTCTCCACTGCGGCTTTCGCCAGGAGCCCCGATGCCACCAGCACTTCCGGGTTGGAGGTGTTCGTGCAACTGGTGATGGCCGCTATGACCACGGCGCCGTCGGACAGCTCGACTGTCTCGCCGCCGAGCTGGATGCCGAATGACCGCTTTTCCTCTACCCATGCGGTCTGAGCGAGGGCCTTGCGGAAGTTTTCCTTCAGTCCGGAAGGGGTGGTGCGGTCCTGGGGACGCCTGGGCCCGGCTAGCGACGGCTCGACCGACGAAAGGTCGATCTCGAGCACCTCGTCGTACTCGATCTTGTCGAAGAGGGCGTCTCTGTAGGCTTGCGCAGAATTGCCCGCGGTCGTGCCGTCGGAAGTGCTTCCGACGAAGAGGCCCTGGGCGATGCAGTACTCGCGGACCCTCTCCACCGCTTCCTTGGGCCTGCCCGTCAGCTCGAGGTACTCGAGGGTCCTCTCGTCCACGGGGAAGAAGCCTGTGGTGGCTCCGTACTCGGGAGCCATGTTCGAGACCGTGGCCCGATCCGGTACGCTCAGGCTCTGGAGTCCCGGCCCGAAGAACTCGACGAACTTGCCCACCACCCCGTGCTTACGAAGCGCCTCGGTGACCCAGAGGACCAGGTCGGTGGCGAAGACCTCCGGGGCGAGCTGGCCCACGAGCCGCACGCCCACCACGGTCACAGGGACCATGCCTACGGGCTCGCCGAGCATCGCGGCTTCGGCCTCGATCCCCCCGACTCCCCAGCCGAGGACGCCTATACCGCTGACCATCGTCGTGTGCGAGTCGGTACCTACCAGGGTGTCCGGGTACAGCCACGGCCTACCCTTCGCTTCCCCGCGCTCGACCACCCGTGCGAGGTACTCGAGGTTCACCTGGTGCACGATCCCGCTGCCGGGAGGGACCACCCGGAAGTTCGAGAACGCTTGCTGCGCCCACTTGAGTAGCCTGTACCTCTCCAGGTTCCTTTCCATCTCCAGGGAGACGTTGATGTCGAAGGCCTCCGGTGACCCGTAGGCGTCCACCTGGACGGAGTGGTCGATGACGAGGTCGACTTGCAGGAGGGGGTTTACCGCGCCCGGATCCTTGCCGTGTCGCAGAGCCTCGTCCCGCATGGCTGCAAGGTCGGTCACGAGTGGAACACCGGTGAAGTCCTGGAGGATGATCCTCGAGGGGCGGAAACCGAATTCAAGACCCGCCGACCCAGGTGCAGGGGCCGACCCAGGTGCAGGGGTCGACCCGGAGGAAGGGGCCGACCCAGGTGCAGGGGTCGACCCGGAGGCAGGGGTCGACCCGGAGGCAGGGGCCGAGGCCAGCACCGCGTCTATCTCGGACGGCTCAGCCATACCCAGGGCCACGGCTCTGGCCACGTTCTCGAGGAATATCCGCTTCACGAAGGGAAGCCGCTCGAGCTCGGACGTGTCCACCACGCCGGCCAGCGGTACGTACTCGAAGTCGCCTCCAGAGGTGTGCAGCGCCTCGCTTCTGACCGGTGGACGGTCAGTAGGTGAAGGTCGGTCAGTCATTCCTGATCCCCTGATAATCAAGATGCCTTCGTCGGCCTCGGCCGAAGAGCCCGGTGCCAGGAGGGGCGCGGCTCTCGTACTTGTGGCAGTATCGAGACTACCGCCGATCCTTCGATGTGACCTCATGCGTAGCCACACCGGCAAGTTCTAGTCGATCAGATGCCAGGGATCCGCTGGAGGGAATGGTCGGCCGCCTGCTTCAAGGAAGCCCAACGGCGGCAGGTACCGGTCCTGCTCGCGGTCTTCTCCCCGTGGGTGGCCGCCTGCAGGAGGATGGAGCTTTCCACCTACTCCGACGCCCGTGTCGTCACCTTCGTCGAGGGGAACCTCGTGCCGGTGCGGGTGGACGAGGTAGACCGCCCCGACATCGCCTCCCGGTACGCCTACGGCAGGGCTCCGGTCACGGCGTTCCTCACCCCCGAAGGCCACCTCCTTACCGCCGCCAACTACCTGGAGGCCGAGCAGCTCCTCTCCGCCATAGAGAGGGTGACCCTGTACTACCGGGAGCACCGGGAGGAGATCTCCAAGGAAGTTGCGGAGAGGGAACGAAAGGCGCTCCTGGCGAGCGAGCCACAGAACCCGATCACCCCGGGTGCGGTGAGGCGTGTGGAAGAGGCGGTGATGGCGCGGGTCGATTCCGACCCTCCCCTGGAGCTCGCCCCGGATGCGGTCTCCTTCCTCCTGCTGCGGCACATCCGGACCGGCTCGGGCGAGTACCTGGAAGCGGCCACGTCGCTGCTTTCGCGGTGGGCCGACTCTCCCCTTTACGACAAGGTCGACGGGGGCTTCTTCCACAGGGTGTCAAAGCCTGACTACTCGGACCTCGAGCTGTCCAAGACCTGTTCGGACAATGCCGAGGCGCTCAAGGTCTACGCGGCGGGGTTCAAGATCTCGGGCTCCGACCGCTTCGAAGCGGTGCTCAGGCAGACGTGCGGGTGGGTCTTCGACACGTTGCTCGACAGCCGCACGGGGGGCTTCTTCGCCGGCCAGCTTCCCGACGCCGACTACTACGTGAAGGCCAGACGCGACCATGCCCACCGGCCCAGGGCTCTCGACAGGATCTACACCCAACCCTGCGCGTCGATGGCGAGGTCGCTGCTGGACGTGGCCCTGATCTCTGGCGACAAGGAGACGGGCCGCCGGGCGCTGTCCGCCGGCGAGCTGCTCTGGAAGGAGTGCTACGACGCCGAACAAGGGATGGCGCACCGTCTCGAGGCCTTGCTGGACGAGCGCAGGTTCGGCTTCTTCGCAGACCAGATCGCCATGCTGGACCTGCTCCTGAGGATCTACGAAATCGGCGGCCACCCCTTGCACCTGCAGCGTGCAGTCGAGCTGGCGGGATTCGTGGAGGCAGCCTACGCGGACCCCGGAGGCGGCTTCTACGACCGAACCCCCGAAGATGACGACGTCGGGCACCTGAAATTCAGGAAGAAGTCGGCTGTCGAGAACGGCAGGGCGGCCCTGCTCTTTTACAAGCTAGGCGCGCTGACCCACAGCGACCACTTCAAGGAGGTCGCGGCTGCGACTCTCTGGCGGTTCATGGCTCACCTCGAGGACTTGGAACTTCTGGCCTCCCCGGTAGCTCTTGCTTCCGACATTCACCTGAGGGGCATGTCGGAGGTGAGCGTCGTCGGGCCCCGCCAGGACGTCGTCACCTCCCGGCTCAGGATCGCCGTGCTCGAGCTCTTCTCGCCGACCGTGGCCGTGGGGACCATCGACCCCGACGACGAGACCACCTTGCGGGTGAGGGGACTGGACTTCATCGGGCGACCCGCAGGCTATATCTTTCATGGCGGGGAGAAGTCGGGACCCTTCGAGGACCCCGAGGAATTGAAGGAACGCGTCCTCCAGCTGGCACGGGGAGCCTGAGACGGTCACAGGCGGTCGACCCTTGCTCGTGGGAGTCGGGTTCGAGCCGAGCCTGCCGGATGCAGGGTGGGCCGGCCTTTCGGGCGTCGTGGGGATGTCGGATCTGGACGGTCGGATTCGCCCAGTCCTCTTCTCGAGGACCGGCGTTTCCAGGGAGGTAGGCGGGAAGAGCAGAGATGACCGCAAGCAGTACGGGGCACGCGCCCGGCCCCCTCCGACCAGATAGTCCCCCAGCGGGCGGCGCGGGCACCCCCAGGAAGCCCAGAAGGCGGCTTTCGGCGGCGGAGAGGCGCAGCCAGTTGCTTGCGGTGGCGGTGGAAGTCTTCGCCGAGCGGGGCTACAGAGGTGCCTCCATGGCGGAGGTGGCCGAGAGGGCCGGCGTCACCAAGCCGGTCATCTACCGGCACTTCAGCTCCAAGAAGGACCTCTACCTCGAGATCATGGAGGAGACCGCCGAGCGCCTGCTCTCCAGGATCTGGAGGAACGTCGAAGCTGCCCCGGACCCCTACGAAGCAGTCAGACTCGGGTTCGTCGCGTATTTCGAGTACCTGTCGAGGTACGCGCAGGCTTTCCACCTCCTGCAGACCGAAGCCTACGAGGAGGTGGAGATCCGAGAGAAGATCGAGAGCCTGCGTGACAGGGTCGTCGAGAGGATCGCGAGATTCTTCGCTCAGGCAGGCACAGGGCTGCGGCCCGGCGACCGCAGGGTGGCTGCGACCTGCATAGTGGGCATAGCCGAGCTTGCCGGACGCCATCTGGTGCTCGGCAAGGGGGAAGACCCCGAGAGAGTCGCAGCGGTGGCGGCCTCGCTTCTCGTGGGAGGGCTGGGCGATCTGGTGCGGAGGTTCGGCTCTCAGGCTGACTCGCGGGTAGGCTGACTCGCGGGCCGGCCTGCAACGCTCTCTACCTCGATCCGCAGCTCGAGCCTGGTGTCGGAGGGTCGACCCGTCCGTATCACCCCACCTATGGCGGCAATCTTTTCCGCCGGCGTGACGAACGTCTCCGGAAGGGAAGCTGCACCCACTGCGCCCCCGTCCTTGGCGGCACCTGCGTCCGCCAGAGCCCGTCCTGCTTCGCCCCCGTGCGGTTCCTGCTCGCCCACAGGTGCAGGCGATGGCGGAGGTGGTGCCTGCGCCGGACCACTCGCCTGAATCGGCGGGCGCGTGAGCCCGTGTCCTTCGGAGCCGGCGAAGATGGAAAGGGGAGCGGGCCTGTCCTCTCGGGTGGGCTCCATGGACAGCACGATGTCGAGGCGGACTCCTCCCGATCCGAAGTCCGAGGCAGATATGTGTGCTGACCTCAGCCCCCTCTTCGCCTTCACTTCCAGAAGGATGTCTCGCAGGGCCGAGTAGAGCAGGTTCTCCTGGCCCTGGCTGAGACGGGGGTGGGCCTCCCACCGAAGCTCGACGTCGGCGAGGGAGCCTCTTAGTACCTCGTTCACGAGAGTCCTCGCCGCTGCCTCCAACCCTTTCTGTTCCAGCACCGTGGGGCGAAGCTCGTCGACGGCCTTTCTCAGGTTCTGCACCGCCCGGCCGAGCAGTGAGCGGGCCATCTTGAGCCTTTCGGTGGCCTCTTGGACTCCCGCTTCCTGACCTTCGGCTTTCTCTTCCGTGGTCCCAGCGGCCTGCGCCCCCTCTTCCGCTCTTGCTGAAACTGCCACCTCTTCCAGGACGGAGGCCGCCTCCTGTACGTCGTGAGCCGGTCCTTCGATCAGCGCCTTGGCCGTTCGTTTCCTCTCTTCCTCGAAGATCTCGAAGAGCTTGATGAGAAGGTCGGTACGAGCCCGCTCGAGCTCCGCCATCCGCTCGGACAGCTCTTCTATCTGGTCGTCGAGGCGGATCCGCTCGGTGACGTCCCTCAGGATGAGCTGAAGCTCGAGAGACGGCGCTTGTCGGCCGGTTCCCTCGAAGACCCTCTCGCCTTCGGGAGTCCTGAAACGGACCCTCACGACGTTGGAAGGCTCGGCTCCCCTGGGTCGGCGGCCACCCCTTGCCCGCTGGCGCCCGTCGGGGGGAGGCGCTTCCTTGGCCTCGGGGGCTATCTGGAAGTCGAAGGGAGAACGCTCTATCAGCTCCGCCAGGCTCCGCCCCACTGCTACTTCCGCGGAAATCATGAACGTCTCGCAGAAGGCCGAATTGACCAGGGTGACCCGCCCCTCGGGGTCCAGCTCGACTATGGGGTCGGGGGCTTCTTCGACGAGCGCCGTGTAGCGTTCGGCGGCGTCCACGGCGCGGTGGAGGAGGTGCTTGCCGTGACGGTAGCTCAGGTACTGGCGGGCGAGGATCGATGCGGTGATCGCCACTATCATGGCCTGAAGGCTTGCTGCCACCCCCGTGCGGTGCTCGAGGATCGTGTCTATCAGCAGGACCACCAGCACGACGGCCAGGAATCCGAGCGAAATCCTGTAGGTCTCGTAACGCCGTTGTGCTCTGGGCGCTCTCTCCCTCTCTCTTGCGCCCACGAGAGGTATGAGGAACACGCTTCCGCTGGCCAGTGCCCTGAGGATCGGGTCCGGCCAGTAGGGAAGGGCTGGCACCCGGTAGGAGAGCGCCGAGTAGGTCGAGTAAGCAAGCACCGATCCCACAACGGGGGCGAGGACGTGCCTGGCGAAGGGGAGCCCTCCGTAGCCGTGGACGAGGGAGACCGTATAAAAGCCGACTAGGATAGCACCTACGGCGATCCAGGCCCGGGTACCAAGGGCCTCTGCCGAGAACCCCAGGTTCGGGCCGGCTACCGCTTCGAGGAGGCTCGCGACGGCAGCGCCGAACACGAACACGTCGAGGAGGTCTATCGGGACCTCGAGGCCCGAAGCGTTGCGGCGGATCACCAGAAACGAGATGGCCGTCACGGTCGTCAGGGTTACCACGAACAAGCAGGTCGCAAGGATCAGACCTACGGCCGTCGGCCCCACCACCAAGCCGACACGGTAGATGGCCAGCTCGGCAGTCAGGGTGGCGAGGGTAACGCCGAGCAGGCGCCACAGGGTCCGGTCCTGGGGGATGTCCTCGGGAAAGGCCAGTGGCCCCGACCGCAGAAGCGCCAGCACCGCGGGCGGGAGGAACAGGAAGGCGAAGGAGAGGGCCGCGCCTAGGTTGGGGGGGATCTCGTCCGGCGCTCGCACCTCCGAAGCCGCGGCGAGGATTACCAGGAGCGCCTGCGCGGTGCCGAGGACCGCTACGGTCCTGCCTGGCCCGCGTGACCCCTCGCTATGCTCGACTCGGGAATCAGGTCCTGAACGGTGACTCCCCGGCGTCGCTCCCTCCGTTCCCCGGCGGCTCCCAGCGGTCGGCGAGCCGTCTCAGACGCTGGACCTCCTCGACCAAGGCTACCCTGAGGGCTTCCAGCATTTCAGAAGTTGTCGACCGTCCAACCGAAATCCTCAAGTTGCGCCGTGAGTCTGCGCCCACTGCTTCGAGGATCGGCGAGGGCTCGAAGGCCTCTGCCCCGCATGCCGAGCCCGAGTGCACGGCAAATCCCCGCTTGTCCAGGCTCAGTACTACAGCCTCGCCCTGGACTCCTTCCAGCTCCAGAGAGACGATGTGGGGGACTCGGTGGTTGCGGTCCCCCAGGACGCGGACGCCGGACAGCGAGGCGGTGAGGTCCTCGAGGAAGGACTCGGTCAGCTCGGCCTGGCGGGCGGCTTCCGAGTGGAGGTCCTCGGCTACCCTCCTGGAGGCGGCCCCGAAGGAGGCGATGGCGGCCACGTCTTCTGTTCCGGCACGGCGGTTGCGCTCCTGGGCCGCACCGTAAAGAAGGGGTCTCGGCCTGAAGCCCGGAGCCGTGACGACTGCTCCTGCGCCCTTCGGGCCACCGAACTTGTGAGCCGAGGCTACTACCGCTACCGCTCCCAGCTCCGCCATCGAGAAGGGGATGCGGCCGAAGGTCTGGGCCGCATCGGCGACGATTCTTGCCCCGTAGCGGCGTCCCACCTCGGCCAGCTCGGCAAGAGGCTGGAGGGTGCCCAGCTCGTGGTTGGCGTGCTGAATGAAGCAGAAGATCGACGTCTTCGAAGGCTTTCCCCCGTAGGCCCTGTCTACGGCCTCGGACACCGCTGCTTCGAGGGATTCGGGGGTGACCCGTCCTGCCGGATCGACTTCGGCCTCTACCAGTACGAGCGAGAGCTCCCCTGCGAGCTTCCTTGCAGGCTTCGTAACCGCCGAGTGCTCGACTCTGGATATTACGAGAGCAGCACCCGAGAGTGCGGCAGAGTAGACCAGCCAGTTGAGCCCTTCGGTGGCCGAAGAACAAAAGGTCACGTTCCTCGGATTGGCCCCCACGAGGTCTGCTACCGCCCCGCGAGCTTCCTCTACTGCCCGGCGGGCCCCGAGTCCTTCCGCGTAAGGGCGCGCCGGGTCACCTACCACGGCGGCCCACCTGAGGAGCTCCTCTCTTGACTCCTCCAGAAGGGGAGCGTCGGAGGCTTCGTCCAAGTAGACCCTGTCCATCCTGGGAATATGTTTCGAATCTCGATACCGGTCTGGTTTCAGTGCCTTTGCGAGTCCGGTGCCGAGAAGTGCGAGGAATCCAGGCGCAGGGGGTAGGCCTGCACCGTCGCAAACCATACTTCGGATCCTAGGGGATCCTGGGCCCGGATTCGGGCGATCGCTCCGCTTATCTGATCGTAAGAGGAGTCATCAGGGAAAGAAGCTCGCACGGCAACACGTGCTACCCCTGACGGATACTGGATCCCTTGGTCTCTTGACGACAACCTCACATCGGGGAATCGGGGAGGTCGGGCAGTGGCCGGGGAAGCGATCCGACCAGCAAGACCAGCTCTTCTGCCCCGCTCGAGCCATCCCCCTTTGGCCAAGGGGTCAAAGGATGGCATAATCCGCCGGATCCTGAGGGGGGTGTATTTCCTCTTAGCTTCGTCTCTACTTGCCTATCCTGCAGCCTCGCCCAGACGGGCCCAGGCTCAGACCTCAGGCCCCCAACCTGAGGATGCAAAGCCTCCTCAGGACGGGCGACTGCATCTACCCCTTACCCAAGGGGGCCTGGAAGATAGTCTATGTCGTGCCAGGCTACAGGCTCTCCTACTACCACGACACAGAGGACTTCTCACGAGCAAAAGAGATCGTAGTAACAGGGTCTCCCATCCAGCTAGAGGACCAGCACATCTACCCTGAGCCGTAGGGAGGTCTCCCAATGTCTAAAAAAAATGGCTCTCTCACACAAGACGGCTCTCCAACCTCCTTGTTACAACCCTTGCGGTATCCTCCCTTCTCTTTGGCATCCCTAAGTCCCAAAGCCCAGCCTACGGACTGGTGGAGGCTGGGTTTGTGGATGGGGTCGTGGTGGGGAGGGGCTTGAGAGTGGGACTTACGGTGGACAGATCCACAGGTGGGCCAGTTGTGATCGATACAGAGAGCACATGGGCTGCCGAATGGCGACGCCGTGAGGCCTACTATGTGACCACCGAGGATTGCACGATTTCGGTACCACAACAGGTGGTCCGCCGGGCGTATCTCGATGGTAGTACTGCGGGGGAGGCTTTGCACGCTTCGCTGAGATACTGCGGCTTGGTCAGCTTATATATCCCCTCAAGCGGCGAGAAGTTGTATATCGCGGAGGCGAGTTACGAACGGTACGATATCGACTCGGTCTCGATCCCGGATGGCAACACATTACTCAGCCGAGTATTTGGAGACTTGCCATTCGTGAGCCGCAATCTCGGCCTAAACCAGTCGAGAGGCCAGCTGCTGTTTGCCGAAACGACCGCTGCCGCGACAAACGCGCGACCACCTGAAACTTCCAGACGTCTAGGTCTACTGTCGCTTGAAAAGGCCTCAGTTGAAGCAATCGGATCGATACTAGCATCCTTCCCCTGTGGCGCTGCTTACAACGAGGCGACCAATCGCTGGTACGTCGTAGATGACGAGCCAGGCAGGGTAACCGTCCTCGATGGCTCCACCCTGGCAAGGTTCTCAGAAATAGGGGTCGCTTCCTATATTGGGTTCTGGGCAAGAAGACAGTTCTGCCCCATCGCCGTAAACCCGGAGAAAAACCGGGTCTACCTGCTGCGGATAGAACCACAATTCCCCGACTGCTGTCACATCTTAGAAGGAGGCACCGCCTACCTAGTCGTAATAGATGGCGAGACGAACACGGTCATAGAGGAGAAGGAAGTGGCAAACCGCACCGCCCGACAGGCACTCGCAGTGGACCCTAGGACCGGCAAGGTCTTCGTCTATGCCCCAACAGAGGACAACCCAAGGAGGGTCCAGGTCTTCTCGGACTCCACCCCTGAGACCCTAATAGGAGACCTCCAGACAGGACGGTACACCCAGTGGTTCTTCGCGGAAGGCACCACAAGGCCGGGCTACAAGATGTGGCTCACCTTGGTCTCTCCAGATCAGCCAAACAGGGTGAGGATCTCCTACCTCACAGCACAAGGCCAGCCAGGTCCTTTCTTCAGGGAGGTGGACCTGCCAGCTAACACAAGGGTGACCATCAACGTAAACGACCAGATAGGAGAGGGATTAGACGTCTCCACCAAGATCGTCTCGGTCTGGGGCAAGCCCTTCTATGCAGAACGGCCTATCTACTTCGCCGGAGGGGAGGCTCACTCCCAGGGAGGCAACCTGGGCTCAGGGGTGCACAACTGAGGGCTGGGCGGTCACCTCTGGCCGCCGCCTCCGACAAGGCCCTGTCCCCTGCCATGACCATCTGCTCTCGGACGCCCTGTAGCCCCGACCCTTTGACCATGTCCCAAATAACTCCCCTGCCACCGCCAAGAATCGGCGAGGATTGGGAGACGCTCCTGCGGGCCGGGGCGAGCAGTCGGCCGCAGCGGCGCCGCGACGTCGGACGGTGGAGTAGCTACGGAGGGGTGAATGTCTCCGTTCTCAGGACCTGGAGCTGGGGAGAGGCCGCCCGGTGGGGACCAGCCTCTCTCGGGCCCCCCGGTTTCGCCGTTCGCTCCGGTGGCAGCCTTCGGTCCCCAAACCCGGGTGATCCTCGTCTCTTCGGGCAAGGGAGGGGTGGGCAAGTCGTCGGTCACGGCCAACCTCGCAGTCGCACTCGCAAGGGAGGGGAAGGACGTCTGCGTCATCGACGCGGACGTCTACGGCTTCTCGATTCCCAAGATTCTGGGAGTCGAGGACGAGCCGACCGTCCGAAACGACAAGATCGAGCCTCCCCAGGTCCTGGGCATCAAGGTCGTCTCCATGGGGTTTTTCGTGGGCGAGGAGCAGGCGGTGATCTGGCGGGGGCCGATGCTTCACAAGGCGCTCCAGCAGTTCGTGACCGATGTCAACTGGGGAGAGCCAGACTACGTCCTGGTCGACATGCCACCGGGCACCGGCGATGTGGCGATCTCCATGTCGCAGTTCCTCCCCTGGTCGGAGCTTCTCGTGGTCACCACTCCCCAGCACGCCGCAGAGAGAGTCGCCCAGAGGATGGCGGCCATGGCGGAGAAGGTCAACCTGAGGGTCGTCGGCGTGATCGAGAACATGTCGTACTTCATAGGCGACGACGGAAAGCGCTACGAGATATTCGGCTCCGGTGGCGGGGCCGAGCTGGCCGAGAAGTTGGGGGTGCCGCTGCTCGGCCAGGTCCCGCTAGAGCCGGTCCTGAGGGAGGGGGCAGACGAGGGTAGACCGGTGGTCGAGTACGCTCCCGAGTCGGAGTCGGCCAGGGCGATAGTGGAGATAGCTCGCCGGCTCGACCAGATGGAGGTCCCCGCCCGCCCGCAAGCAGGTCCTGTTGGTGGCACCCGCGGCGGGGTCCCGCTTTCGGTTAGGCCGGCAGGGCCGGGAGCTCCCGCGAACGCAGCAGGTGGGCCTCAGCCTGGCCTCGCCGGTGGAGTTCCTGGGGCAGGATCCGGCGGCATTCCCCGCAAAGGAGCTCCGGTACCACTTCGCATCGTCCCGAAGAAAAAGGAAGGCTCCTAGCCCCACGAAGCAATTTCCTCGTCGCTGGCTGCTCCAGCCTGTCGGATGGGGAGCCGGTGAGGAATGGCCCCAGGGCAGCCGGCGCCTCGGGGCCATCCCACACCCCCATTCAGAGAGTGTGCGATCGGGTTCGAGCTCACAGCATTCGGCATCCGAGCCGCAGGTGGCGTGCTGCGAGAGATAGAACCTCTTCCGCTCGGCAAGGTCCCCTGGGAAGAGCGGCTGGCTGGAAGGCAGCACCGGATTAGGCGAGCTGCTGCACGGTGCTCCTGCCAGCCTCCCACGTACGCGACGAAACCTGCTCCGAAGGGGTAGACGTTGGTGGCGCTGACTGTCGCCGGACTGTTCGAACGGCGGAAAGGCCGTAGCAGGTGTACTCCGTATGTCCGTTTCGGTGGGGGTGCCTCTGAAGCGGGAAGAGACTCCGGCCGGGGTCGATGCTGTGGCGACGACCCTCGCCTGGGGGAAGTGGTCGTCGGTCGGCTTCAGGCATCTCGGAAGGGTTAGACAGGCGGTGGCTTTCGTCGAGAGCGAGCCGCTCCTTGCCCGAAGACACAGGAATGACTGGGGGTCTTCCTCTAGCTCTCTCCACTAGCTTTCTGCATCCGGGGTGACTCTAGATCGAAGTAGCGGATGTCGGGAAGCGAGTCCCAAAGGAACGTCTTCGCCGCACCTCCGAATCCGACTAGCCGCGCCACAGGCCGCCTTGCCAGGCAGGTGCTACGGTGTTCAGCCGGGAGCAGCGCCCCTGCGCGAGCTCCGGGTGGCGCTAGCCGCCTCGGGAAGCGAGCGAGCCCAGGAACTCGACGGTCCGCTCGGAAGAGGCGATCTTTTCTTCCTTGGTCTCGCCGATGCCGACGGGAACGGCCAACACCTCGGTCGCACCGGCGTCGAAGTAGGAGCGGATCTGTCTCTCGACGGCAGCTTCGTCCCCTGCGATCACCAGGTCTGCAGCCGAGCCGGCACCTTCGATGTCGAGCATGGCGCGGTAGGAGGGCAGCGTGGGGTAGATCGCGAACACCCGAGCAGCCCTCTCTCTTGCGGCATCCACGTCGGGGGTGAGGGCGACCTGAACTCCCGCCACGACACGGGGCGCAGGACGGCCCGCCTCCTCGGCAGCTCTCGTGATCTTGGGGACTATGTGCGATTCCAGGGTCTTACGCCCCGTCATCCAAGTGACGGTTCCGGCTGCCTTTCGGCCCGCGACCCCCAGCATCCTCTCACCGAGCGCTGCCACCAGGATCGGGAAGGGGCCGGCCCCGGGCACGCTCAGGCTCGCATTCAGCCTGTAGAACTCGCCCGAAAGGCTCGCCGAGCCCTTCTCTACGAGGTCGGCGAGTACCGTGAGGTACTCGTCCATATGCCTGGCCGGTTTCTCGAAGGGGATTCCCCACATGGTCTCGATCACCGGCTTGTGCGACAGCCCGATGCCCAGATGGAGGCGCCCGCCCACCACTGCCTGGACCGTCAAGGCTTGCTGGGCCAGGGCGACGGGATGGCGCAACTGGATGGGGACCACGGCCGTGCCGAGGCCCACTCGCTCGGTAGCAGACCCCGCCACTACCAACGTCGTCAGGGCGTCGGCTCCCATCACCTGAGGGAGCCAGACGCTATCGAACCCGAGCTCTTCGGCCCTCTTAGCTTGACCTGCCAGCTCCTGGGGACCGACCGGTGGCCCCGAGTATTCACCTATCCCCAATCCGATCCTCATCTTGTAAAGCTCCTCACTATCCGGTCTCCCGGGCTGGCGAGCACTGCCCGGGAGGTGGCTACCCACTTCTGCGCTCGCAGGCTCGGAGGCCGACCCCGAGCTTACGACAGCCAGCTTCCCTCTGTCAGGGCACCACCGGCGAGCGGCCCCGGCCCGGCAGGGCTGAGCGGGTCGCCTCCACTGGTACTGCAACCCGGCGTGCCCCAGGGTTGCCGGGGAGTAGGCTGGACCAAGGCTCCTTCCGGAGCCGGGCGCTCGACCCCGGGCTCCGTGCCCCAGGTTTGCCGGGGAGTAGGCTGGACCGAGGCCCTCGGGGGCGGAAGGCAGGACCGGAGGACCCCTCAGGAGGCAGCCTGGTAGCGATAGGTCGTCGCTCCACGAGTCAGGCTCGGGGGCATCTTCCGGTTCCGTGGACCGAAGCGGTGCAGGGAGGCCATGGGATGACCAAAGAGGCGGCTCTCGGCGACGAGGCAGGCGGGAACACGGAGCCAGCGGGCTGGATCGCCGGCAAGACCGTCGTCTCCTTGGAATCGAGGTTCCCCAGGGAGTTCGCTGGCCTGATCGAAAGGCGCGGGGGGAAGGTGGTCCAGGCCCCCTCGATGAAGGAAGTACCCGACCCGGAATCCGCCTCGGTCGGCGAGTTCGTAGAAGGGGTATCCCAGGGTCGCTTCGGCGCTGTGGTCCTGCTAACGGGGGTCGGTACCCGAATGTGCATCGAAGCAGCAGAACGAAAGGACCTGACCGAGGGTTTCCTCTCCGGCTTGCGGGAGACGACGGTCATCTGCAGGGGCCCCAAGCCGGTGGCCGTCCTCCGCAAGAACGGCGTGGAGCCCACCGAGATGGCCCCCGAACCGCACACCAGCGAAGAGCTGGCAGCGGTTCTGAGGCGGAGGGCGGCAGAGCTGGATGGCCAGAGAGTCGCCTTGCAGCATTACGGCGTCGACAACCCCTACATCCGGGAGGTGCTCGAGTCCGTAGGAGCGGAGGTCTTCGACGTCTACCCGTACACGTGGGGCCTCCCCGACGACGTGGGACCCCTGGAGCGGGCCTGTCGCCTGATTGCAGAGGGTCGGGTCGACGCGGTTTGCTTCACCTCCAGCCCCCAAGTGGCGAACCTGGTGGAAGTGGCTTCCCGTGCGGGGATCCTGGCAGATTTGAAAGCCGCCCTCTCGGCTGCGGTCGTGCCTGCGGCGGTGGGCCCGGTAGCGGCCGCTGCCCTCGAGGAGGTCGGCATACGCCCTCTGGTCCGGCCATCGAGGCCCAAGATGGCCGACCTCGTGCGGGCCCTGGACAACTTCGAGGGCCTACCGGGCGCCTGAGGCAGGATGCCCGGTGCGAGTACGGCCGGGCAGCCTGCGAACGCGCACGCTACCCGAGGTCCGGAAAGAAACGCAGCGTCGCGCCGGGGGGTCGGCCGGGTCCGGCGGTCGGGGGTGCGATGCGCCCGCCGGTGGCCGGCGGATCCCGGTAGCGAAGCAGTAGAGGACGTCACCAGAGAGGGAGGCAAGCAGTGGAAGCTTTCGTCGACGTGAGGGACATCGACCACGTGGCGGTCGCTGTCGAGCGCATCCGTGACGTCCTGCCCCTCTACCGAGACCTGCTCGGGGGCGAGTTCGTGGACGCGGGTGACGACACCAGGCCCGGGAAGAACTTCCGGTTCGTCCAGTTCCGCTACCCGGGTCCCTTCAAGATCGAGCTCCTCGAACCCCTCGGCGAAGACTCGTTCGTACGCCGCTTCCTCGACCGCAAGGGACCAGGAATGCACCACATCCTGGTCCACGTCCGTGACATCGAGCAGGCTATCCAGGCGGCGAAGGAAGCCGGTTACCGAGTGGTCGACGAGAGTTTGCGTCCCCACGGCTGGAACGAGGCGTTCTTGCACCCCAAGTCCACCCAGGGAGTGCTCATCGAGTTCGGGGAGTACAAGCGCTACCCCGAGGAGGGGAGGGCAGAGGGGGAGCCCCAGGAGTCGGAGCGAAGGTTTCCCTACAGCCTCGAAGAGGTCCTCGACGGCGCACTCGGGGGGCCCAGGACCTGAGCGAGGACCTGAGAGGGCCGGTCAGCCCGGTACCAGCCCTCTTCGTCTCTTGACGAAGCGGGACAGGGCGGTGAACACCAGCGAGTCCAGTGTCATCCCCAGGAGCAAGATGACGGCCAGTATCGCCAGCATGCCCTCGGTGTCCGAGAGGTCCCTTGCGAACTGGAGCTTCACCCCTATCGAGGGCTGGTTCGCGATGATCACCAACAGCTCGCCTGCTACCAGGCTCCTCCAGGCGAACGCCCATCCCTGCTTCAGGCCGTCGACGAAGGAGGGGAGGGCAGCAGGCAGAACGACGTAACGGTACGAGTCCATCCCTCTGGCCCCTATCGCTCTGCCCGCCTTGAGCAGCAGCGGGGGGATGTCGTCGACCCCCGATATCAGCCCGTTGGCTATTGCCGGTGCAGCGCCCAGGACCACCACGAAAGTGATCGCCGCCTCGGAGAGCCGGAAGAGGAGGATGGCGAGGGGGAACCACGCGATGGACGGCATCGACTCGAGCCCCGTGATGAGCGACCCGACAGCTACGCGCAGCGGCTTGAACCACACCACTGCGCTGCCCACAATCAGCCCGATCACTATGGCGAGGCCGTAGCCCACTGCCGCCCTGCGCATGGTGATGGCGACGGCTGCTTCCAGGTCCCCCGAGACCAGGTCCGCCCAAAGCCTTTCCAGTACCGGGCGGGGGGGTGGCAGGACGTAGTTGGGCTTCCACCCCGAGGCTGCAAGCAGCTGCCAGCCTCCGAGCGCAATCGCGGCGGCTGCCAGCTTTGGCCAGCTCCGCTCCCAGACTCGGGTTGCCAGCGTCTTGGGCGTGGGCTTGGGGAGCTCCAGCGCGTCCAGGCCCGAGATCTCTTCGTCGAGGATCTCGTGGCCTCTTGGAAGCAGGTCCTCGTCGGACTGCTCGATAATGCCTTGGCGGTCTCTCGAGGCCGTGGTTTTCCCGGAACCGGTGTCGGGAGACCTCTCCGAGCCGCCCGGTGGCTCGTCTCTCATTTCAGGATCTCCATGAGGCCTGTCTTGCATTGGGGCAAGTCCCATCCCCTGTCCTGCCGGCTGGGTGTGCCCGCCCGTCACGCGGGGTCGCTCTTCGTCACCATGTCGATCCGGGTCTCGGCCTCCGCTCCGCTGGGTGTGCCCTCCCGTCACGCGGGGTTGCTCTGCGTCACCCGCCGGCTCCGCCAGGGAATGCGCAGGACCGGCCGGCCTTGCACCAGCGGAGGGCCTGCTGCCGGCCGCCTTCTCGAGGGCATTCCTCAGCGGTCACGGATGTTCGCCGCGTCAGCGACCTCGTCGGCCGCACCCTGTGTCGACTTCTCGAGGGCTTTCCTCAGCGGTCCGAGCTCGAACGCCCCAGCGATCTTCGGTTCGTCGAATGCTGGTAGCAACTTCATTTCGGCGGCCTGGACCGCTCGTAGCCTCACGGTGTCGGTCAGAGGGTCGACGGTGAAGGTCAGCTCGGACCAAGCTCTGTCAATCACCTCGGCTGGGAGCGCCTTGCCCGCTGTGCGGGCTATCCACCGGCCCACCGTCTCTCTCGCGGCGGCGGCCTCGGAAGGGTCGGAGGAGGCGAGCCTGCGGACGCACCCTACGTGAGCCTCCAGCAGGGCGCCGAGCACCTCGGACCTCGACTCGAGAAAGTCGGGATCGGCGACCACCACCGTGGTCGAGAAGAGCCCACCCGGCCAGAGGTCCCGCTCGTCGACCAGCACCCGCCCGCCTGCCTCTACCACCAGCCGCGACGCCCACGGCTCCGGGACCCAGGCGCCCTCCAGCTGGCGCGCCCTGAAGGCCTCGAAGATCTGCGCGTTGCTCCGCGACGCCACGATGACGTCGCTGCTGCTCCCGAGGTCGGCCCTGAGTCCCTGCTCTGCCAGCCAAACCCTCAGGGCTATGTCCTGGGTATTGCCGAGCTGGGGGGATGCGAGGGAGGTGCCCCTCAACTGAGCTACCGAGGTGATCTCGGGTTGGACGACTAGAGAGGCGCCGCCCGAAGCCGCGCCGGCCACGATCCGCAGTGCCTCGCCGTCGGAGCGCAAGTAGCCGTTGACCGCGGGGCTGGGGCCCATGTAGGCAAGGTCGACTGCTCCGGCGAACATGGCCTCGACGGCCTGGGGGCCGCTTTCGAAGAGGAGCAGGTGGAGGCCGGGTGCCCCCTCTCCGTCGGATCCGGTGGCCAGTGAATCCAGTGCGGCCTCGAAGCGGCCCTCTTCTACGCACAGGATGGCGGGGGCGTGGGTGAGGTTGGGAAAGAGCCCCACGGTGACGGTGCGCCCGGCAGCGTTCCCTCCCGACTCCCGGCCGGTGCAGGAGGCAAGGACCAGCAATAGCCCAAGCAAGATCGAGGCCGCTGCACGCCTGCATACCCTGCCGGCCTCGCAGCGCGGAGCATGCCCGCTGCCTCGGGCAGAGGTGGATGCCGAGCCCCGCCGCCGTCGTGGCCTCTGGCCCGGGCTTGAGCGTTGGCAGCAGCTTCTCCGACGAGCTCTACCCAAGGCGGAGCCAGCTACTCCCCACCGGCGGGCCCCGGGCCGGAAGAGGGCGGACCTTGCGTGGAGGGACCTCCAGCAGGCGGCCCGGGTTCAGGCTCCGAAGGTCGCTGCTTCGCCTTGCCCGTGAACAGGTTCCTGTCCGTAAGGTTCGAAGCCAGGGCGAGCCCCCACAGGCCCACCGCAATCATCACGACCGAGGCCGCAAGCCCCACGCCTGCGCTGTAGCGGGAGTCCCACCCATATCTACGCGGCAGCCGGGGAGGGGGCGGCGGGTAGATCGCAGGCTCGCGGGGTGAGATACTCTGTCGGGGCCGGCGAGGCTCGATCGGGGAGGGTGTAACCACAGGCTCGTCGGGCACGGGCGTGATCTCGGTGCCCGGATCCCCGGCGTTCGGAACGGCGGAGACGGGCCTGCTGGCTTCCGGCGAGGGTTCGACTGTTCGATTTCCGGCGCCCGGTCGGGCAGGAGCCGGCTCTCCTCTGTTGCCCTCCACCTCGGGTACGGGGGTCTCCCGCAGCGGTACGGGCATGTCTCCGCCCGAGTCGACTCCCGGGTTTGCCAGGACAGCAAGGGAGCCGACGACCCCCAGCAGTGCCGCCACGAGCAGGAAGGCGGAGAAGAGGCCGAGGTAGTACCCCACCGCCCGGCGAGGATCCGACCCCTTCAAGCCTGCCAGCCCGACGACCAACGCAGCGCCGATCGCACCGAAGAAGACTAGTACGGCAAAGCCTGCGAGAGCCCTCATGAGGCCTCCTTATTCACCAAGCGACGGCGCCGGGTGCGCCTCCGGCTCCATCTCCCAGAGGCGCGTCGTGCGGCCCACGTAGAATGACCTGGAGCAGGGGGGCCGCAACCTACGGACTGTACGGGACTACTCTACCGCGGGGTTCGGAGAATACTACGGGCGGGCGCGAGGTGGGGATCCGGCATCAGGTGGGCGCAGAGGCAGCCGGACGTTCGGGCCAGGACCGGCCGACCTCCGCCGTGACCCCCCGGGTCCGAAGAGCGCAAAATGTCTCGGCGTACAGGAGGGGCCCCGGTCCGGTCGGTGTCGGGGAGCGGGGAGCGTCAATGGGGTGAGGTGAGATGGAGATCAGAATCGGCGTGGTGAACATGCACAAGGAACTGACCTGCGCGGTCAAGGACAAGGACCGCCTCGAATCCGTGCTGCGACAGATCTCGGATGCCATAAGCGAAGGGACATCGATGATTTGGCTCGTGGACGACGACGGTAGCCGGATCGGAGTACCCGCCGACAAGCTCGCCTACGTAGAGGTCGAAAGCGACCGGGAACGTCCAGTTGGCTTCGCCCGCTCCTAGCGCCGATGCCCGGGCCCGGGACGTCCACGTCCTGGACCACCAGCTCCTCTTCGTAACCGGCAAGGGAGGTGTCGGCAAGACGACGGTCGCGGCCGCCCTGGCGCTGCTCGGGTCGAGCCTGGGAAAGCGCACGCTCCTGGCAGAGCTTGACGGAAAGAACGACATCTTTTCCTTCTTCTCGGTGCCACCAGAGCAAGGGGAGATCCAGCCCCTGCACGACGGGCTGTTCGGCCTGTCGGTCGACACCGAACTGGCCCTGAGGGAGTACCTGAGGATTTTCGCCCGCATACCCCTCATCGGGCGCATCGGCCCCCTCGCTCGGATCTTCGATTTCGTAGCGACAGCAGCTCCCGGGGTCAAGGAGATCCTCACCATAGGGAAACTCACCTGGGAGGCGGGGCTCGAGGACCCGAACCGGCAGGGCATTCCGAAGTGGGACCTGATCGTCGTGGACGGGACGGCTAGCGGCCACATCGTCGGCCAACTGACCGCGCACCGCACGATCAGGGACATGGTCCAGGTCGGCCTCATAAGGGAGCAGACCGAGGGCATGGCCGCGATCCTCGAGGACCCCGAGCGGACGGCCGTGGTCGTCGTCACCACGCCGGAGGAGATGCCGGTGGTGGAGACCATCGAGCTCCTGGAGAGGCTACGGGCAGAAAGCCGGACCAAGGCTGCAGCGGTCGTGGTCAACCGGTCCCTCCCCGAGTTGTTCACGCACTGGGAAGAGGCGGTCTTCGAACGGCTCTGCGAGTCGGACGCGGCAGAAGCTATCCGCTGCCACATCGGAGCAGACCCCTCGCCCTACTTCGAGGCCGCACGCCTTGCCGTAGGCCTGAGGAGGACCGCCTCCGAGAACCTCGGGCGCTTGAGGGACGCCGTGGACTTGCCCATTTACTACGTGCCGTTCGTCTTCACAGCGGGATACGGTCTCAGGTCGACGAGAATCGTCGCGGACGCCTTGGCCGAGGAGCTTTCCTAGGGAGGGACGGTGGGGACCCCGTCGCAGGTTGGCGCTCTGGAGACCATCCCCGACCACCGCTCGCTCCTGGTCGACCTCATGGCTTCGAAGGGAGTAGTGGTCGTCTCGGGCAGCGGCGGTGTGGGCAAGACCTCGATAGCGGCAGCTCTCGCCCTGTTCTCGTCGTGTCACCTCGAACGCAAGTCCCTGGTGGTGACCATCGACCCGGCCCGCCGCCTCGCCACCGCCCTCGGGCTCTCGGGGCTGGGCAACCAGGCTGTCCGGATCGACCCAGCCGCCCTCAAGGAAGCGGGACTGCATGCCGGAGCAGGCCTCTACGCAATGCAGGTAGACACCAAGAGGTCATGGGACGAGATGGTCTGGCGGTATGCCCAGTCCGAGGAAGAGGCCCAGCGCATCCTCGGCAACCGCCTTTACCAGGGATTTTCCGCGCGCTTCGTCCAGAGTCACGACTACATCGCCATGGACAGGCTCTACGAGCTCCGCAACCGTGCCGAGTTCGACCTGATCGTCGTCGACACGCCCCCCTCGAGGAACGCCATCGACTTCGTAGAGGCGCCCCGGCGCGTCCAGGAGTTCTTCGGCGGACGCCTGCTGCGCCTGCTTACCGCCCCGTACCGCATGGGCGGCGACGTCGGCTCGCGCTTCTTCAACCTCGCGGCTCGCCCCTTCTACCGCATCGCCGACCAGGTCCTGGGTTCGAAATTCCTCGAGGACATCGCCGAGTTCTTCCTCTCGTTCCAGTCGATGTACGACGGTTTCGTCGAACGGGCCTCAGCAGTTGACGCCATGCTCCACGACCGACAGACCGCCTTCGTCGTGGTCTCCACGCTCGAGGCTGCGGCCCTGGCGGAGGCCCGCAACTTCCGCCGGCTCCTGGTCTCACGGGGCTTTCCCCTCGAGGCAGTCCTCTTCAACAAGGTGCTCCCCGCTTACCTGCTCGACAAGTCCGCATCTTCGAGGGCTGACCGCCTCGAAGACGACGAGCTTGCAGCCAGGCTAGAAGAGCTGCTGGGCGAGGCTTACGAGGGGCGGCTTGTGCGCCGAGTGCTCGCAGAACTTGCAGAGAACTTCAAGAACTTCCACCTGGCAGCGGGCAGGCAGGCCGACGAGGCCCGCAAGTTCGCACAGGACGACCTCCTCGTGGGCGCCGTCCCTTACGTGCTCGGCGAGGTCGCCGACCTCCACAGCCTGGGGCTGATGGCGGAGCAGCTCTTCGGCGAGCCGGTCTTCCAGGGCAAGTCGTGAAGGAAGTGCTGGGCGGGGCCCTCGTGGGGATCCTCGCCGGGTTGCTCTCCGGGGCGGCAGGGCTGGGAGGCGCGGTCATATCGACGCCCGGCATCAGACTGCTCGGAGCAGCGCCGCTCACTGCCGTAGGGTCCACCGTACCGGCGATCGTGGTGGCCTCTGCGGCAGGCTCGTGGAACTATCTCAAGTCGAGGAGCTGCGACGTGGGGGTGGCGGCCTCCACTGCCGTCACGGGCGCCTTCTTCACCGTCCTCGGGGCCCTATCCACCAGGCCTATCGGCGGGCGCCCCCTCATGCTGGCTACGGCTTGCCTCGTCGTCTACGGCGGGGCGCGGGTGCTCGCCGGAAAGGACCGAGAACCGCCGGGGGCAGGTGAGCCGCCTATGTCCTCGGAGCCGCCCGAGCCGGTCGGCTCGAGCTCGAGGAAGAGGACGCTCGTCGCTGCAGCAGGAGTCGGGATCTTCGCTGGCTTCGTCTCCGGGGTGCTGGGAATCGGCGGCGGGATCGTGATGATCCCTGCGTACTTCCGCCTTCTCGGCCTCCCGATAAAGAAAACCACAGGGACCTCGCTGCTCGTGGCCGGAGTCATGGCGGTTCCCGGTACCCTCGCCCACTGGAGGCTCGGCAACATCGACTGGGCCCTGGCAGGGGGGGTGGCGCTGGGTGCGCTCGCCGGATCTTACTACGGCTCCAGGATCACGCTGCGCTCTTCCGAGCGACGGGTGCGCACCTACGTCGGCGGCCTGCTGGTCCTCATAGGCCTGGCATACTTCGGGGGAGAGGTGATCTCCTGGCTCGGTGCACGGTCCTAGCTCCTCGGTCCAGCTGGCCTTTCTTCACAGCTTGCTGACTCGCTCTGCGGGCCGAGGTCGGCGGAGGGTGCATCTGCCGCCCCGAGGACTCGAGCGTTTCAGAGCGTCTCTTCCGGAGACGATACTTGCTATTGGCCCGTGGTCGAGTCCGGCTGGACAGGTGGTCGAGTCCGGCTGGACAGGGAGGGGTGCATCGCCAGTGTCCGGATGCCGTCCTCTGCCATGTCGTCCACCGACCGAGGAGGTAGCTTGAGCGAATCTCTCCCGGCACCGCCGCCTCAGGGACAACTCGGCGGCGAGGAGCTCGAGGCCGCGCTGGCGGCGGCCCGAGACGTGGGTTACAGGATCGCCGCAAACGTCAACCGGGTCGTGAGGGGCAAGGCGGAGGTAGTCCAGCTCGTCACCACGGCCCTTCTGGCCGGCGGCCATGTTCTGATAGAGGACGTGCCGGGTGTGGGCAAGACCATACTCGCCAGGTCCATAGCCGTGTCGATCGGGGGCCGTTTCGCGCGAATCCAGGGCACCCCCGACCTCATGCCCGCAGACGTGACCGGGTCCGTCATCTACAGGAGAGAGGACGAGTCCTTCGTCTTCCACCCGGGGCCGATCTTCTCCAACGTCGTGCTCGTGGACGAGATCAACCGAGCCACCCCCAGGACCCAATCGGCGCTTCTCGAGGCCATGGAGGAGCGCCAGGTGACGGTCGAGGGTCACAGCTACGTGCTTCCCAGCCCATTCGTCCTCTTGGCTACCCAGAACCCCGTCGAGTACCACGGCACTTACCCCCTGCCCGAGGGGCAGCTCGACCGCTTTACCCTGGCCGTCTCTCTCGGCTATCCCGACAGGTCTGCTGAAAAAGAGGTCCTCAGCTCGCAAGCCCTGGGACATCCGATAGAAGACCTGAAGCCGGTCTGTGTCCTCGAGGAGGTGGTGGCGGCTGCCAGGGCGGTCCGCCAGGTACACACCGCACCGGCCATCCTCGACTACGTCGTGGCGATCGCCAATTCCACGAGAGGCCACCCGGAGGTGGCGATCGGGATATCGCCTAGGGGCTCGCTCGCACTGCTGCATACGGCCCAAGCGAGGGCGGTAATGTCCGGGCGGGACTACGTCTCCCCCGACGACGTAAAGGCTGTGGCTCCTGCGGTCCTGGGGCACCGTCTGGTCCTGTCGCAGGGCTCCGGTACGATCGGAGCGGGCCGTGCCTTCGTCTCCGAGCTGATGCGCCGCGTGCCGGTACCCACCGTGCGCTGAGGTGGTTGCCCTAAGGGAAGGTACTGCGTCGGGCCCGAGGCCTCGGGGGCCTGGCACCAGCTTCAGACTTTCGGCCTCGGTCGAGGACCCAAGAAACAGGAGCGAATGACGTGAGGGAGAGGATTCGTAGGCGTCTCGAAAGGGCCAGCTCCGCTCCGACGGGAAAGGGTGCCGTCGTCCTGGTACTGGCAGTCTCACTGTTCCTCATTGGCACGAACACGGGTAGCGCCTGGTTGTACCTGCTCGCCTCGGCGTGCCTCGTCCTGGTCGGGGTGTCTGTCGTCTGGGCGACCTATTCCCTCAGGGGGTTGCGGGCTTCCAGAGGCGGGATCGTACGGGCGACCGTAGGAGAGCTGGTCGAGTATCCGGTCGAACTCGAGAGCGGGAGGCGGAGCTCGTCGGTGGTGCTGGTGGATACGGCGACCGACTCCCGCCCCGCTCTGGTGCCTCCTTGCCTTGAAGGCGGACGGCTCAGGGGCACCTTGAGGGCCGTCCCCAAGAGGAGGGGGGTCTTCGAATCCGAGCCGCTCTCGGCCTCCTGCGAGGCGCCTTTCGGGCTCTGGCGGACCAGGCGGAAGGTCGCCTGCGCCGGCGACGTCGAGGTGGCTCCGCCCATTGCCGACGTGGGCCTGCCGCCCGGGCTCGGGTCCTACTTGCTGCACGGGGAGGGCAAGAGAGAGCCCCCCAAGAGAGGGCGGGGGTTCGAGTTCTTCGCGCTCCGCGAGTACCAGAGCGGGGATCCGGTGAGGCACATCTACTGGCCCGCCACCGCCCGAAGGCAAGAGGTCGTGGTGCGGGAGTTCGAAGAGGAGGGCGTCACGCCTCTTGCGGTCGTCCCGGTCACGTGCGGGCCGGGGCCAGCTTCCGTCTTCGACCGGATCTTGTCGGTGGCCGGCACGCTGACCAAGGCCGCCGTGAAGTCTCACATACCGGTCCGCCTCGTCCTCCCCGACAGGGCCGGCACCCGCCCCCAAGTCCTCGACTCGCCGTCGGCCACGGTGCTCAGGTCTTCGTTGGCCTCCGCCCCGGCGCCCGTCTCCCCCCGCTCGGTGCTGGCAGCGGCAAGCGTCTGTCGCAGGGTTCCCATGGCCTCGGTTGTCTGGGTGAAGCCGGCGTCGTCTCCCTGGCCGGAGGGCGCCGAGCGACTGGTCGACTTCGCAGTCGTGGTCCTGGACCGCCCCGAGGCACCGGGGCCAGGCCTGCACAGCCAGCTCGTGGGGGTGCGCGTCTGGTTCGTACCAGCAGAGGGTCCTGTATGCTTCGAAAGTTCGTCGCAGCCTTCCGCCGCATAAACAGGCCTCCCCCGCCGGAGCACTCCGTCGCCCTCAGGGCGGCAGCTGCCGCAGCTACCCTGGTCGGCGTGGTGGCCTTGTGGACAGCGGAAATCATAAGGCCCACCACCGCGGCACTAGGACTGCTGGCCATACCGGCTGGGATGGCTTTTTCGTACGTCTTTCGCCGGCGCGACAACTGGGAAGTCAAGCTCGCCTTGAGCCTGGCCATCTTGGTCGCCTTCGGGACCTTCTTGCGGTCGGTAGCTCGGGTGGGGGTCGGCTCGATCGCTGACACGATCCAGCCCCTCGGAGAGTTGATGGTGTGGGTGCAGGTAATGCACTCCTTCGACGTTCCCGGGCGCAGGGACCTCTACTTCAGCCTCGCTGCTGCGGTCTCGATGGTCGCGGCCGGCGCCGTCCAGGCCATCACCGACGCGTTCGGCGCGGTCTTCCTGGCTTTCGGGGTCGCAGCTTTGCTTACCTTGGCCTTGGGCCACAAGTCCGAGATGCAAGACGTGGTCGAGGTGCGAGGTGGGACGTCTTTCGGCGTTGCCGCCTCCCGAGCGGAGAGGCTCTCTGCATCCCAGGGACAGCACTCACCTGAACTCGGCGGAATCCTCCGTAGGGTACTGGCGCTCGTAGCCCTCTCGTCGGTGGTCATGGTCTCGACGCTCGCCACCTTCGCAGTGCTACCCCGTTTCAGGACCGGACGCATCGTGAAGCTGCCCTTCTCGATAAAGGGGATCAACCCTACAGGAAGCGACGGCTTGCGGGTAGAGACGCCTGGGCTGGTGGAGGCCGACGCAGCCGGAGGCCAGACCGTCGTGCAGGGCGGGTACTTCGGCTTCGCGAACCAGATGGACTTGTCGGTGAGGGGCCGGCCCGACGACGAGCTGGTGATGAGGGTGAGGGCCGACCGTCCCGCCTTCTGGAGGGGGCTCGCTTATGCGACCTACGACGGGAGGTTCTGGTACGCCGACGAGGACCCTCCCGACAAGATCGAGGGCACCGACAACGAGATGGTGTTGCCGAGTCCTCCTGGGCCGGCGCTGGCGCCCTCTCGCTACGACGAGCTGATCCAGACCTTCTTCATAGAGGCGCCCCAGGCGAACCTGGTCTTCAGCGCTTACCGCCCGACTCGGCTCTACTACCCTGCGGCATATGTTCGTCTCGACCGGAACGGCTCGCTCAGGAGTCCGGTGCAGGTGGACCAGGGAATGGTCTATTCGGTCGTCTCGAGGCGACTGGATCCTGGAGCCGACGAGCTCCGGGCGGCCGAGACCGGAACCCAGCTCCCTCAGGCGGAACTGGAGCGCTACCTGCAGGTTCCCGATACCCTCCCCCAGCGCGTCCGTGACCTAGCGGCCTCGATCACGAGGGACGCGCCCACCCGATACGACAAGGTTCTGGCGATCGAGTCGTGGTTGATGCAGAACACTGAATACACGCTCGACATCCCGCCGCTCCCGCCGGGGGCGGACGCCGTGGACCACTTCCTCTTCGAGGAGCGACGGGGCTTTTGCGAGCAGATCGCCACTGCCGAGGTGATCTTGCTGCGGCTCTCAGGAGTGCCGGCCCGCCTGGTCTCGGGGTACGTCCCGGGCGAGCGGTCGTTCTTCTCGGGCACCTTCGAGGTGCGCGGCAGCGATGCCCACGCTTGGACCGAGATCTACTATCCGGGGCTCGGGTGGGTGGAGTCCGACCCGACCTATGTCGTCCCGAAAGCCGGCACCTTCTCCAATGTTCGGTATGCCCTCGATTGGCTTCGACGCCGGTACGATGCCCTTCCTGCCTGGATCAGGGCACCCTTCGACATGGTCGGAAGGTACGCAAGAGGGGTCGGCAGGCTCGAGCCGGCGAACTTGGTGTCTTCGTTCGTGGCTCTGGCAGCCACCACAGGAGGGATCTTGGCGATCCGGCGGCACAGGAGGCGAAGGGCCGAGGCGGCGCTGGCATGGGAGCAGCGCGTTCTGGCCAGGATGGAAGCGGCGAGCCGAAAGGCCGGCATCCAGCAGCGCTACCCTCACGAGACGTTCCGGGAGTTTTCCTACCGATTCGGTTCCGCACTCGTGGGTTGTCCCGACGTGAGGGCAGGCCCGCAGGTAGCCGAGATCGCCGCGTTGCTGGACAGGCAGGTCTTCTCGGCACGGCCATTGGACGAGGGGGAGCGAAGGCAGGTAGATGAACTGCTCGCCCGACTCGAAGCAGAGCTCGACGAGGCCGAGCGGGCCGGGCTGCTGAGGGTCTAGCCCTCCTGGACCTGTCGTCGCCGAGAAGCTAGCCCGTATAGCCCTCGGCGAAGTACCAGGAGCTGGAGGGCTGCGTTCCGCCCTGAACGTTCGACCCCCCTCTCCACATTCCCTTGTACGTGAAGTACATCGGGCGCTCGGCGAAGAAGGCGCGGTCGGAGCGGAGAGCCACGGAGACCTCCCCGGCCCTGGCGACCTCGTCGTGGACGGCTACTGTCAACCTGGACCTCGGTGGAATCCGGTAGGACTTGGTCAGCGGACCGGCGGAGGGGAACCCGTAGGTGGCCTGGACGACGATTTCGGCTGCCTCGGGGTTGAGCAAGGTCAGGTACTCGTCGAAGCCCGACGCCGTGTATCCCTCTGCAAAGAAGTAGTCGTTCCTGGGCTCTGTGGCGCCCACGCCCACGTGGCCTCCGCCAATGTCGCCGTAGCCGAAGTAGACCGGGCGCTCGGCTACGATGGGGCGGCTCGCCCGAACCCTCGTCGACACGTCCTTGCCGGTGCCGACGTGGTCGTTGACTCGGATGGTGGTCCGACCCTTCGCCTTCACGCTCACCCCCTCGAGCCGCTTCAGCAACCCCTGGTTTCCGAAGAACTCGATGGTAGTGGACGCGTCGGCGTCTCCCGGGTTGGCGAGCGTCAGGTAGGTATCGAAGCCCCTGCCGGTGTACCCTTCTGCGAAGCTCCACTGTGGGCTAGGCGCTCTTGCTCCCAGAACGACGTCACCGCCTTTGGCCCCCCTGTAATCGAAGTACTGAGGCCTTTCGGCCACTATTGGCAGGTCCGATACCACCCTTGCAGCGACGTCCCTGTCCGGGCCCACCACTGCGTTCACGTGAACCGTGTACCTGGATCTTGGCGGCACGGAGACGGCGAGATTCTGGCTTCCCGAGGGATTGAAGAGGAACTCTATCTGCACGTCGGCCCGGGTTTCGGAGGGGTTGTAAAGGGTCAGGTACTCGGAGAAGGAGCCGCCCGTATACCCCTCGGCGAAGTACCACTCCGATGCGGGGGCCGATGCGCCAAACCCTGCATGGCCCCCGTCGAAGGCGTTCTGGTAGTTGTAGTACATCGCTCGCTCCACGACAACCGGTGCCGAGCCACGCACCCTCGCGGCGATCTCCTTACCCATGGCGAAGTCGTTGACGAAGAAGGTGTGCCTCCTTCCGGCCTCTACCGTAAAGGTGCGACTTCCGATGAAGCCTTCGTTGCTGGAGAGGTCGAAGTTGACCTCGACGGGTGAGGAGTTGGGGTTGTAAGTCAAGAACCACTGCTCGAAGCTCGGACCTCCCAGCAGGGGCAGTGGGACACGCTTGGTCATCGACCCCTCGACCTCCACCACCGCGTAGTAGATTCCACTGAGCGCGGGCCCGCCGTCCGGGTACCTCGAATTCCACCCGACCTCGATCGAGCCCCCGGAGCCCGTCGTCGTCAAGATGGTTCTGCCTGTGGAGTCGACGACCGTGACCTTCCAGGGAGCCGGGTACTTCAGGTAGGCAGAGAACGTCGACGGCTCGTAAGACGTCCCCGTCCAACGGGGCGCCTCCGGATTCCACCTTGCACCGAAGACCTTCTGCCCACCGGCGTTGCGGGCCTCGATCGCCGCAGAGCCCAGCGTTCGATACACCCCCTCTCCCGGACACGAGGTCGGGAAGGCGTCCCTGTGACCCGAGACGGCTCTCAGGTCGAGGGCCACCCCGTCCGACCTGACGATGTCCACCCTCGCGGTGGGATCTACGGAGTGGACGTCCAGCTTCCAGTCCAGCAGGCTGACCAGTGACGAGTAAGCGCCCGAGGGCAAGGAGGCCGAGGAGAAGTCTCCGATGATCGCGATCCCCGTGGACTGGCTGTTGGAGCCCCAGCTGTGGGCGCCGATGACGGGCTGGTCCACCCCTCCGTAGCGGCCCTCGAATATCTGTCCGTATCGGTCTATCAGGAAGTTGTACCCGATGTCGTTCCAGCCGTTGGTAAACACGTGGAACGCGTAGATGCCTCTCACGATCGCGGCCGAGTCGCCCGGGCCATAGCTGTTCGTCGAAACCGTATGGTGGACGATGGCCAGCTTGACCGTCCCATAGGAGGGGCCCTCGCGGCGGAGCGACTCGTCGGCTCCCCATTCTGCTCGTGAGATGATCCTGGGCTGGGGGCTCGAGGCATCCGCCCGCAGCGGTGCCGAGCGGAACGCGGCTTTCAGGTAGGCGAGGGCCTTGCGCCAGAGGGGGGCCGTTCGCCCCCGCACGTCGATCAGCGCGATCTCGGGTGGGCCAGTAGCTCCTTCGGGCTGGCGCCAGCGGACCTCGAGGTACCGTGAGGGACCCAGATAGACGGGGACTACCGAGATGCGCCTGGTGGCTTCCCTGGATGACGGGTCCGGGGCGTCGACCTCGTCGGTGGACATCCACGGGCCCCACTCGCCCGGTCTCTGGGCCGACCGTACCTCGAAGAGCGGTTCCGCAGCCTCGCCCTCATCGTGGTCGCCAATCGCGGCGGGGTCCGCCTCCCAGACCGCCCCCACCATGTCGAATACGCGACCCGCATCGAGAGTGAAGGAATTGTCCTGGCCGGACCGAGCCATACCCTCCGTGTCGGCACGCAAGACCGTTATCTCCGGGGGGAGCTCGGGCGCAGCGGCATGGGCAGGGGCGGGAAGAAAACCCGATACCACCCCCACGAACAACAGGGTGGCGAATACCCGCGCGGCGATTCTTCTGGTCAACGCCTTCGACACAGGATTTTCCAGCAGTTCCAGCTACCTCGATGCCCCACGGCTAGGAGATGCCCCACGGCAGAGAGCCGGACCTGCCGCCGCCCGACCTCGAATTCTAGCAAACCAAGCACATCACGATCGCGTCCGTGAAACCGTGCCGCTCCCGGGGCCCACCCAAGCCGCCGGGCCGGACATGTCTCGCGGGCGTCAGCGCTGACCGTCGGTCTCGCCGCACGCTCCTCATCTCGATCCGGCAGCCCTCGCCAGTACCTCCAAGAGCATCGGCATCGTCAGCTTTTTCGTGAAGGTATTCTGCCGGCTTGGATGGTAGGAGCCGAACAGGCGGACCTGTCTTGGCTCGGAGTTGCGCCCTCTCCACTCCAGAAGAGCCTCGGCTCCGTGGGCGAAGGTGGGCTTGGGGGAGGGGAGGCGCCCCCCGCAGCGCCGTACCGCAAGCAGCACGCCCTCCCACGCGAAGCGCCCGAGGGCAACGATCGTATCGGGGGAGACCAAGTCGATCTCCTCGACCAGGTAGGGCAGACACGTGTCGCGCTCGGCAGGGGTGGGCTTGTTCTGCGGCGGTGCGCACCTGACCACCGCCGTTAGGTAGCAGCCGTAAAGGCGCGCCCCGTCGTCTCTGGAAACCGAGTCAGGGACACTGGCCAGGCCGAGCTGGTGGAGTGCTTTGAAGAGGAAGCTCGCTGACGCATCGCCGGTGAACATGCGACCGGTTCGATTTCCGCCGTGGGCAGCAGGAGCCAGTCCGACGACCATGAGCGAGCCCGCGGGATCTCCGAAGCCTGCGAGCGGCCTGGCCCAGTAGGTCTGGCCTGCATGGGCTCTAGGAGGGTTGCGCCCACACTGCTCCCTCCAGTTCACCAGCCGGGGACAGGCCCTGCAGGCAGTAATCTTGGCGTTCAGCTCCTCCAGGGCTCTGGTCCGCTCCGAGCGCGATCTCACCTCGGGCTCCCGGAGCGGCGCGCCCGGTCAGGCTCGAGGAGGCCGCGGGGTCCAGGAGCGTCGAACGTACCGGCCGGCGCCGGTACCGACCCGACGGGAAGGAAGCCAGGGAGCTCGAAGCAGAAGTGCTCGACTACCACATCCATTACCACCGTCACGGCGAGTCTGGGCCGTACCGGCTCGAGCGGGTCCGCGACATCTGCAGTTTTGCTGCCGAGCGAGGCCTGTTGGAGGTCGGCCTGAGCGAACACATCTTCCGATTCGTCGAATTCCGCGAAGTGGTCCGGGACTGGTGGAACCATACCGACGACGACCCTCGCCTCAAAGACCATTGCAGGCAATATTTCGACGAGCACGCCACCCAATCCATCAGCGATTACCTGGATCTCGCTGCACAAGCTCGTGCCTGCGGATTGCCGGTCGTATGGGGCCTGGAGGTCGACTACTACCCGGGTCGCATGGAAGCCGTGGCGGATTTCCTGGCCGGCCTGGGCCTGGATTACGTCCTCGGTTCGGTCCATTGGATCGGAGCCTGGGGGTTCGACAACGAAGATGTGCTTGACGAGTGGGAGCAGCGAGACCCGGATGAGGTTTACCGACGCTACTACGAACTCCTGCTCGAGTTGGCAGGCACCGGCGTGCCGACAGTGCTTGCCCATCCGGACCTCGTCAAAAAGTTCGGCCACGCCCCGAGGTCCTTCGACACGTCGGAAGTCTTCTCCGATCTGGTGGAGGTTTGCAAGAGCACAGGCATCGGGCTGGAGGTCTCTTCCGCTGGGTGGAGGGTGCCGGCCGGAGAACAGTACCCGGCCGTCCAGCTCCTCGAACGAGCCGTCGCTGCGGGACTCAGACTCACGACGGCATCCGACGCCCACGTGCCAGAATTGGTCGGCCACCGCGTAGACGACCTCTGCAGGCTGATCGGCGACTTGGGTGGCGACCGGATCTACGGTTATCGTCACGGCGAGGCCGTACCGGTCGCACTGGAAGGTGCTTCCGACCGGACGAGCAGCTTGGGGGGTGAAAGTGACCTGAGCCGGTCCTCCCCGGCGGGTTCCGAGACAGTTTCTTACCGTCCACACGGCGATGGGGAGCTGTGAAGCATGGAGAGTAGAGTTTTGCCCAGTCTTTCGCCGAGCGAGCCCCAGCCGTCGCTCGAAGAGCTGGTATCCAAGTACACGAGACTTACCCCGGAGGGCGCTACCCACATCCAGCATCTGCTGGCAACATGGGGCATCCTGGCGGACCTGTCCTTCGCCGACTTGCTCCTGTTCACTCCCGTCCAGGACGACGACAAGCGTTTTGCAGTGCTGGGGCTGGCTCGGCCGAACACTGCGCACACTCTCTATGAGGTCGATCCCACCGGTGCCGTCCTGGGGGAAGCTGTGGTCCCGTACGTGGCTCGTTGCTGGAGGAGCGGGGAGGCAGTGGCAACCGAGACCTTCAGGCCCGAGGTCGGCGAGCGCGTGAAGGTGGAGGCAGTACCGGTCCGACTGAGCGGGACCCTGGTAGCGGTGCTTGTGCGAGAGCACCTGGCTCAGTTCTCGAGGCGCCCTTCCGACCTGGAGAAGACCTATCTCGAGGTCGCATCCACCTTGTTGCAGATGGTGAGCGAGGGCACATTCCCCTTCGCGTCCGAAGAGCTGGAGGTCGAAGGGGTCCCGCGGGTAGGCGACGGGATCATGAGGCTTGACGGCGAGGGCCGCGTGGTCTTCGCGTCTCCCAATGCCGTGTCGGCCCTCAGGCGACTGGGCGTCACGACCGCAGTCCGGGCCAAGACGGTCAACGATCTCGGGCTTGACATCCCCGTAAGGACGGCCTTCACGCTGCGCGCTCCTGCCAGCCAGGAAGTCGAGGCCCAGAACGCTACCGTCGCCTTCTACGTCATCCCGCTCTTTCCCGGGGGCACCGTGAGGGGCGCTCTTGTGCTCGTGCGCGACTTGTCCGAGATCAGGAGCCGGGACCGCCTGATCCTGTCGAAGTACGCTGCCATCCGGGAGATCCATCACAGGGTCAAGAACAACCTACAGACCATCGCGTCGCTGCTCCGGCTGCAGGCAAGGCGCTTGCACTCTCCCAGCGAGAAGGAGGCTCTGGAGGAGTCGGTGAGGAGAATCCGGGCGATCGCTCTGGTACACGAGGTGTTGAGTCGGGAGCCCGGCGACCAGGTGCCCTTCAAGTCGATCCTGAGGTCGCTCGTCGCCATGGTCGAAGAGGCTCTGGTCCCCAAGGACGCCAACATCGCGATAAGGATCGAAGGCGAGGTGCCGGACCTGGACGTGGAGGTCGCCACTCCGATGGCCGTGGTGGCGACAGAGCTACTGCAGAATGCCGTCCAGCACGGCTTCCCGAGGAGGGAGGAGGGTGAGGCCATAAGAGGCGAGGTGCGCCTGAGGATGAGTCGGGAAGACTCTCATGTGACCATGGAGGTTGCCGACAACGGTGTGGGGTTCCCACCCGACTTCGACCTGAAGCGTGACGCGGGACTCGGCCTGCAGATCGTCGAGACCCTGGCGTCTGGGGAGCTGGGTGGGGAGCTGAGCGTTAGAAACGACCAGGGCGGGGTGGTGACCGTCAGGGTACCGCTCCCCAGCTGAGGCAGCTCTTCTGCGGTGGCCGAGGTTGCGGCACTGGCAGGGAAAGCACCAGGGCTGGGGTGTGGCCGAGCCGCTGGCGAACCCGGCCCATCACCTCGAAAAGACTTCAGTAAACCGAGAGTTCCGCTATCTTCGCAGGGTCCAGCCGCCCTGCCAGCCACTTCTTGCGGAGTATCTTCCGCTCCTCCTCACTGGTCCCCCCCCAGACCCCGGATTCCTGATTGGTGGCGAGGGCGAATTCCAGGCACTCGGCCCTGACTTCGCATATTGCGCAGATCCGCTTGGACTCCTCGATCTGGATGAGTGCAGGTCCCGTCGTACCTATGGGGAAGAAGAGGTCTGGCTCCATCTCCCTGCAGGCGGCGCGCTTGCGCCACTCTTCCTTGCTGGGATCGAAGACCCTCGCCAGTAAAGTGGACATCGATGTTGCCCCTTTCGGTCATAGCTTCCGGCTGCCCCCGAGCAGGGCAGCCCCGAATGTTCGCACCGCACACGGCGGCGTGGGTAATCCCCAGGCTCTCTCGGCTCGAGAACCTCCCGAACCGCCGCCCGCCGTGTTTGTGCAAAATTTCACATACGCTTGCAAAAAAATAATAAGCGCTAGCTAAAGTTCGAGAGTTCGTGAGCCTCTTCACAAAGAATACGAAGATCGGGTCCGCATTTCAAGGGGTCAGCGAAAAAAATTTTGCCCATCCGCATCGGCGACTGCTTCATGCCAACCTACGGAACAGCAGGCCTACTTTTGGCCTCGTGGGGATGCACGACCGCTTCCTGCCGAGCTGCGGCTGCTTCCTGCCTCGGGGCGTCACCTGCCTTGCGAAGTGAGCCCGAACGGCCAAGATCGGCTTCGGGACACGTTGCGCCAGGGGCATGCGGCCCGGATCCAAAAAAGAAGACGAGCAAGGAAGTGCTGGCCGGTTTGGCAGGGCGCCCGAATCCGTTGGCGGAGACCCGGATCCAAAAAAGAAGACGAGCAAGGAAGTGCTGGGGCCTATGGGACACGGCGCGGCCTGAAGGGTATGCGGCCCTGGCTGGAGGAGGACTGAGCGGGGTGGGGAGATGCGCCTTGACGAGGTGATCGCCTGGGGCCATTTCGCGGTGCTCGGCCATCGCGGCGCGCCTGAGGAGGAGACCGAAAACACGCTCCTGTCCTTCTCGAGAGCTGTGGACTCGGGTGCGGACGGCGTCGAGCTGGACGTCCATCTTTCCAAGGACGGTGTCGGGGTGGTCTGTCATGATCCGGTCGTGAGCACCCCAGCGGGCACCGAGGTGAGGGTGGCAGAGGTCGACTGGGCCGACCTGGCCGGCCTGGACGTGGTCATGGGTGGGCGGCCCGGCAAGCTGTGTCGTCTGGAAGAGGCCCTGGACCTGCTCAGCGGCTTTCTCGTCGACATCGAACTCAAGGACCTGCCCTTGGGCTCGCCCGAGCTTGCCGAATCCAGGATCGGAGAGGTCGTGGCAAGGGCAGTACTGCGAAAAGGGGAGGTGGAAAAGACCTTGCTGACTAGCTTCTACCTCCCGCACCTGCAGCGTGCCGAGGCCACCGCTCCCGAGATCTTGCGGGGATGGCTCCTCCCACCGGGGATGGACCCGAGGGACGCCACGGGCCTGGCCGCCGTCCGTGGGGTCTCCTACCTGCTTCCCCACACGTCGGCACTGGGAGGTGCCGGCCGCATCGACGAAGTGGTAGACCGGCTCGCTTCGGAGGGTCTCGGCATGCTCTGCTGGACCGTGAACGATGTGGACCTTGCCCGGAGTCTCAAGGCAGCCGGTGCGGCAGGCGTAATCACCGACCGGCCGGGGCGGATCGCCGAGGCCGTGCGGAATGCCGGGCGACCTTCCGGTGATGGTCTGCCGGATTGACCCGGTGCCGGCCGGGAGGCAGGCCACCGACGGTCACCGAGTCGCCGCCGACTTCGGCCCCCTTGGGGTCGGCTTCATCCGACCGGATCCAGTACGGAAGACTCGACGACCGCTCTGGTGATGTCCAGCCCCCGTCGGAATTCCTCGACGGGAAGCCGTTCGTCGTCGCCGTGCATGGTCTCGATCAACTCCATCGGGATTATCGAAGGAGTGAGGCCACAGCACTCCACCCCCTTGCTCCGCCAGAAGCGAGAGTCCGTGAAGCCGGTCGCCACCGAAGGGAGGAACAGGGCACCGGGAGCCGACTTCTTGCAAGCCTCTTCCAGGAGCGAGTAGAGCCTCCCCCTGGGAGAGGTTCCCTCGGGGCTGCACCGGAAGACGACATCGACGGTGACGTCGTAGCCCCGGGCGATCCCCCGCACCTCTTCGATGAATGCGTCCACGTCCGTGTCTGGAAGGAGCCTGCAGTCGAGCGTGGCCGTCGCGGTGCCGGGGACGACGTTCGGCTTGTATCCCGCCTCGATCATCGTCACGGTGACCAGATCCCTCAGCAAGGCCCGCTGTGCCCGGGAAAGCCGAGCAGCGATCAGGGGTAGCACGGCTCTGCCGGCCCGACCGGCAGCCGCCCTCATGGCTGCTTTTTCGGCTCCGCCTGCGTGCTCGGCGAGTGCCAGGTACAGCCGCCTGACGTCCTCGGCCATCCGGTAGTGCCGGTTGCGCGCCTTCAGCTTAGAGATGCAGGCCAGAAGCTTCTCGAGTGCCTGGGAGTCCGGCGGGATGCCGCCGTGTCCGGCCTGACCGCGCGCCTCCAGCCTCAGCCAGACGGCGGCCTTCTCCGTCAGCCCGCAGGCAAAGCCGTCCTTGCCCGGAAGGACCGACGCGACTCCGAAGCCGCCTTCGGTAAAGAGCTCCGAGCAGGCAACGGAGTCGGGATGTTGGGACACCAGCCAACCCGCCCCTGAGGCGCCGCCCTCCTCCTCGTCGGCGACTGCTACGAAGACCAGGTCCCGCTTCAGCCGGGCGGCTCCGGAGTCAACTCTGTCGGCTGCGTGCATGAAGGCCCACAGGTGCATTACTCCCAGCCCCTTCATGTCGAGCGCACCTCTTCCCCATATCTCGCCGGCTACGACCTCACCCCCGAAGGGGTCCCGGGTCCACCTGGACTCGTCGGCGGGTACTACATCCATGTGGTGCATGAGACAAAGACCCCCGGAAGGGTCCTCACCCGAGGAGAGCCGTGCTACGAGGTTGGGACGGCCGTCGGGTGCCTTGTGGATCTGGTAAGGGAGAGACCGAGCCTCCAGATAGGAGGCGAGGAACTCAGCCGCCGGTCCCTCGTTCCCGGGAGGGTTGGTCGTGTCGATCCTTATGTAGTCGGCCAGCGCGGAAAGGGCCGCGTCGTGACTCAGCCGCCCCTGTTCCTTCTCGGAAGACCCCTTCTTTCTCGATTTCTTGGCGGTCATGGTTGCCTCCCTCTTACGGTCCGAAAAATGGCTCGCAGGCCGACTTGGCACTCCTCAGACGACGACCTCCACGACGTCTGGTTCCCACGTCAGCGACGCAGAGGACTTCCTGCCGACGAACTCGCCGTCGACCTCGACGGCCACGGGCTCGAGAGCTTCCAGGGCGAGACGCTCTTCGTCTTCGAAGACGGCCATATCGGGCCCTTGCTTGATGCGCCTAGCCGAGACCATGGCCGATCCCAGGATCCCGAGCACCTTGAGGACTTTGGCAGTCTTCGGCGCCACGGCCCAGAGTGCCCGGTCGAAGCTGGCTTCCGGTACCGGTCTTATGGGGAACGACTTCAGGTAGGTGTAGATGGAAGAGTTGAGGACCAGCGAGAAGAAGATGGAGGACTCGGTCCTCTCAGGGCTTGACAGCGAGATCTTGGGGTGCTTCCGGTCGAAATGAAAGAAGAAGATCCTGACCGCCTGGGAGACGTAGAACCAGTCCCGGTAGAGCTTCTTCAGATTCACCCTCCGCTCGACCGCCTCGACCACCTGGGCGTCGAACCCGAAGCCAGCCACGAAGGCGAAGTATCGGTCGTCTACCTTTCCCAGCCCCAGGGGCCTCCGTCTGGCTTTGTCCAGGTCACGCAGGAGCTGGACGACGGCTCGGTCGAGCTGGCGCGGGATGCCCAGGGTGCGAGAGAGCACGTTCGTGTGCCCTCCGGGGAGTATTCCGAGCGCCGTGGGGGTGTGTGCCAGCCCATTTATCGCCTCGTTCACGGTCCCGTCGCCTCCCAAGGTGACGACAAGGTCGAAACCCTGGGCGGCGGCTTCCTGCGCAAGGTCCGTGGCATGGCCCTTGTGAGTGGTGACAGCGGTCTCGAGCTTGTGGGCGGCTGCGAGAGCGTCCTGTACGTGGCGCTGCCTGCGCGGTGAATGTCGGGTGGCATTGGTGTTGACGATGAGAAACAGTCGTGCCACTCTTCGCAGCTCCTCGTTTGCCCGTTCGAAGGCACCGCCCCGGAAACGCCCGCCGGAGCGGTATGGCGGCTCCCGCCCGGCTGTGCCAGGTGGCGTGTCGTAACCGAGGGGTGGCGCACGATGTCCGGTTTCCGGATGCTAACGGACGTGCAGCCGGTCCCGCAGGCACACGCCCACAGCTTCTGCCCATCCCAGGCCGTAGGGGCGGTCCGTCACGAAGACGTTATCGAATTTCTCGACCTCCGTGGCGAGAGAGGGATCCAGCTCAACCGCGTGACGCAGCAGGAACATGACCCCCACTTCTCTGGCAGTTTCGAGGTCCTCCCGAGAATCGCCCAGGGACACTGTCTGCTCACGTGCAAGCCCTAGCCTCCTCCTTACCTCGCCCACGGCCGCGGCTTTGCTGGTCCCCTTGGGCAGGAGGTGGTAGGCGTGGACCCTCGATACTTCCAGACCCTCGTAGCTACGAGGAATGACGCCGTTGTCGACGAGGTGACACCAGCCGACCCCCGCTTCTTCGAGGGCACGGTTCTCGGTTACGGTGTCCACGAGCCCCCTGAAGAGGTGAGAGGCAAGGCGCCCTTCGTTCCACGGGGTGTGTTCTTCGAGTCGGCCCCTGTTTCGCTCCAGGAGCAGCTCGACGGCACCCGCGGCCCGCATCGTTTCGTAGGGGGAGAGCTCCCCTCCCGGGAACTCGCCGAAGAGGTGCAGTAGCTCTCGGCTCCTGGACCCTCGGGGTCGCAGAGACACCACCGCGCCCACCTCCGCCACGTAGCTGCGGGCGCCTACCACCCAGGCCACGGGCTCGACGTGCTCTGCCTGCCGCCCGGATACCGGTACGATTTCGACCCCCGCTCGATGGGCGTCTGCCAGAGCCGCGGCAGCCGCTCCCGAGGCTGTCCCGTCCCCCAGGGCGAACAGACTCCCGCCCCTGCCGAGCAGGGTGCCGTCGAGGTCCGTGAAGACGACCTCGACCTGGGATGCGGCCAGGGCGACCGCCTCGGCGTGGTCGGATAGGAACCTCACCTCTCTGCGACCGCCTTCAGATCCCTGCGTCTCCTGCCACGGCGCCCAGAGAGGCGAGGGGGGGACGGCGGCCGATCCTCAAGTCTCGCCCGAACAGACCGGCATAGGTCGCCCGTGCTTCGAATTCTCCGATGGCAGGTGCAAAGCCCGGAGCCCTCCTCAGGATCGCGTAGGAGACCTCTGCCGCCATGGGAGCCAGCTCGTAGAGAGGGCGGTTGCGGTGATGCCTGATTTCCAGGTCGCACTCGGCCACCCTGTCCTCCCCTGCCAGCGCGTATACGTCTATCAGGATTCCCACGTCGACCCCGTACCCGATGTCCAGCGAAATCCTCTCCAGCACCCACCGCCTGGCTGCGTACTCCCCCGAGAGGGGCTGGGTGAAGGCTGCGACGTGGGGGAAAAGGTGAGAGAGCAGCGGTCGCGCCGTCAACTCGGTCACCCTTCCGCCTTCGCCGATCCGGGGTGCCACTCTCGCCTGCTCGGAAGCCGTTTCCTCCGTCGCTGCTCCCACGGGGCCATCCGCCAGCGGCCTCTGGTAGTACGCCTTCACGAAGAGCAGCGAGGGGTCCTCGATGAGGGGGCCTACCAGGCCCACGACGAATCGTTCGGTGAAGTCGGTGATGTCGGCGTCGACCAGGCAGATCACGTCTCCGGACGTCGCGGCAATACCCTTGAAGATCGCCTCTCCCTTTCCCTCGGCTCGGCCGAGTTCCGGGAGTACCTCGTAGTCGAGGACGACCTCTGCTCCTGCGTCCTTGGCTATTTCCCTCGTGCGGTCCACCGAGCCGGAGTCGACCACCACGATCTCGTCTACCAGGCCCGCGTCGCGCAGGCAGGCGAGGGTCTGTACCACGGGACCGATGGTCTCTTCTTCGTTCAGGGCGGGCACGCAAGCCGACACGGTGGTCGCACCCTTGCGGGCGACCACCTCTGCGAGGTCGAACTGGCGGAAAGAGAAGCGTTTGATTCCTGCCTCCTGTGCCGTAAGGGTCACGGTGCGACTGGGCGATCCTATCGGTCGGGAACGTCCCGAGTCGCCCTATCTTCGTGCTTGTGACAGTGACCCATTGCGGACGAGTAGATAACGATACTCTCGCCCGGTGACGCTCTCTTATACTGAAACGTCCTCTAGGGCTAGTGGAGGCCGAGGTTCCCTTCTCGTGCCGCCGACTTCGTGTCGGATCCGCCCGTCTTCGCCGGAAGGATCGTGCCGTTCCAGGAATACCGGGGTGGGGCTCTTACGTCCTAAGCCGGTGAGCCTGTCGGAGAAGGGGGCTAAGATCGGAGAGGCACTCCGTGCGGTCGACCCCGCCGCCCGGGCGTCCGTCTGACGGAGGGCAGTAGCTCAAGCAGGTAGAGCACCGGTCTCCAAAACCGGCGGTTGGGGGTTCGAATCCCTCCTGCCCTGCACTCGTGCGGATTCAATCGTCCGTCGACTCGAACCTCGATAATCCGAACCATGAGGAAGCGCTGAATTGAACAGGCAGATGCGGCGTCTTGCCCAGAAGCAGGGAACGGCCACCCCGCAGGAGGCGGCCAGGGCGACTGCGGAGCTGCGCCAGGCGAGGGTCCAGAGACGCAGCGCCCAGCAACCGGCAGGGGCGAAGGCCAGGCGGACTTCGCCGGTCCAGTTCGTCCGCGAGTCGATTGCCGAGCTGAAGAAGGTCGACTGGCCCGGTCGTGCAGAGGTCGTCACCTACGGCATAGTCGTGGTGGTAACCCTGATCGTACTGGGGGCCTACGTCTTCGCCGCGGACGTGTTGCTGGCTCGCGCGGTGTTCGCCTTCTTCAAGTGATTGACTCCCAAGAGGTAAGCAAGGTGATGAACGAGACCACCGGCACCGATTCCGAGCGACGGGACGCCACAACCGAGGAAGATGTCGAGATCGCCCTCGACGCCAGGGAACGCGAGGAGGAGATGCGGAAGCGGGCGCACGACACCGCGCCCGAAGAGCCGGGTCTCGAAGACGAGGACTACTCGGAGAACATGCTGGCGCCTTTGGAGGAAGTGCCTGAGGCGGCCGAGGAGGAACTGGTAGTAGCTGAGGAAGAGGAGCTGGCCGAAGCAGAAGAGGCCATGGAGGGCGGCTACGACGAAGTCGAGGACGAAGTCGTGGAGCTCGAACTGGAGGAGGGCACCGAGGAAGCCGAGGAAGCCCTCGACGAGAACGAAGAGGAGTGGGAAGAAGAGTACGAAGAAGAGTGGGAAGAGAGGCCGGTCTCTCCCTACGACCTGCCGGGCGACTGGTTCGTCGTGCACACCTACGCTGGCTACGAGAACAAGGTGAAGAAGAACCTCGAGGCCCGCATCAAGTCGATGGGCAAGGAAGACGAGATCTTCGACGTCGTGATCCCGACCGAGGACGTGATCGAGTGGAAGGACGGCAAGAAGATCGTCGCCGAGAAGAAGGTCTTCCCCGGATACCTGCTGGTACGCATGTATCTGAACGACGACTCTTGGCACCTCGTCCGCAACACGCCGGGCGTCACGGGCTTCGTCGGCTCGGGCCCCAAGCCGACGCCGCTGAGCAGACAGGAGGTCGAGCAGATCCTCCAGGTCAAACCCGAGTACCAGCGCAAGGCCAAACCGAAGGTCGAGTTCGAAGTCGGCGAGACCGTACGCGTCAAGGAAGGTCCCTTCGCCGACTTCGCCGGCCAGATCGCCGAGATCAATCCCGACCAGTCCAAGCTCAAGGTTCTGGTTAACATCTTCGGCCGCGAGACTCCTGTGGAGCTCAGCTTCGGGGAGGTGGTCAAGCTCTGATCCGGGTTACTGACCGATCCGAGCACTCGAGAAAACCCCGACATATTCCTGGAATACGTAGAGCACGACCGAGAGTAGGCCATGGCGAAGAAGAAAAAGGTTGCAGCGGTGATCAAGCTCCAGTTGCCTGCCGGTCAGGCCACGCCTGCGCCGCCGGTAGGAACGGCCCTTGGCCAGCACGGGGTCAACATCATGGAGTTCTGCAAGGCGTACAACGACGCCACCAAGTCTCAGACGGGGAGCGTCGTGCCCGTCGAGATAACGGTCTACGAGGACCGCAGCTTCAGCTTCGTGACCAAGACGCCTCCGGCATCGGTCTTGCTCAAGCAAGCAGCCGGGGTCGAGAAGGCCTCCTCCGACCCCGGCCGGTCCAGCGGCGGTACCGTAACCCGGGACCAGGTGCGCAAGATCGCAGAGACCAAGCTGCCGGACCTCAACGCCAACGACATCGAAGCTGCCATGCGGATCATCGAAGGAACGGCACGCTCGATGGGAATCGAGGTCGCCGGCTGAGGTGAGCTGACCGAAGGGACGAGTCGGAGGGAAGACGATGCCGCTCAGGTCGAAGAGGTACCGGGAGGCCGCCGCAAGGTTCGACCGTCAGGCTGTCTACTCGCCCAGAGACGCCATCGGAATCGCAAAGGAGCTCGCGTCCTCCAGGTTCGACGAGACGGTGGAGGCCGTCTTCCGGCTGGGGATCGATCCGAGGAAGGCCGACCAGAACGTGAGGGGGACGATCCGCCTCCCGCACGGGACGGGCAAGAAGGTCAGGGTGGCGGTCTTCGCCGAGGGCGAGAAGGCCAGGGAGGCCGAGGAGGCCGGAGCCGACGTGGTTGGCGGTGCCGACCTGATCGAACGGGTCAAGAACGGATTTCTCGACTTCGACGTGGCAATTGCCACCCCCGACATCATGGGGCAGGTCGGAAAGATCGGCAAGATCCTGGGCCCCAGAGGAGTCATGCCGAACCCCAAGTCGGGAACCGTCACCTTCGACGTGGGCCCTGCCGTGCGCGACTTCAAGGCCGGAAAGATCGAATACCGCAACGACCGGACGGGAAACGTCCACGTCCCCATCGGGAAGGTCAGCTTCGACCTGGACCAGCTGGTGGAGAACTACGCTGCCGTGGCCGAAGAGCTGATCAGGGCCAAGCCTCCAGCCGCCAAGGGCCGCTACATAAAGAAGGCAGCGGTCTCGACGACGATGGGCCCGGGGGTAAAGGTCGACCCGGCGAAGGTCCGCCCCGACTGAGACCTCGGAATCCGGAGAGGCAAGTCGGACCGGAGTCTCTCAGTGCGCTGCACGGGAGCCGCCCACGGGGTCGGTGACTACGAACATCGCAAGCCCCTCCGAGTCCATTACCAGCTCCAGACAGGGCAGCGCGCTCAAGCCCGCTGAGGCTCTGTAGAGGACAGTCTTCGACACCCGTTGCGGGTCTCCCCTCTTCTCGGCGACGAGCTCCGACAAGACGAGGTCGTCAGCCTCGATCGGAGGGGCACCTTCCTCGACGACGACCCGGTCCGAGGACAGCACCCGTGGAATCCAGCGAGCCCCCCTCGTGAGCAGCACCGCTTCCATCCCGTAGGTTTCCTCGAGGCTTGCGACCTTCTCGCATGACGGACGGTGCAGCAAGTCCAGCACGGCGGCCTTGCGGGCTTCGGAGTCGGCCAGGGGGCTGGCGTAGAAGGCGTGCGGCACGTACACCATTCCTCGCCCCGACAGCCCGGAGACGATCAACTCTTCCTGACCTCCCACGAACGAGCTTCCCTCGGGGGTCCGTTCCTGCAGCATCGCGGCGGCCTGCTTGAAGGACGGATCGACAGGCGAGTAGGCGTATGCGAGGAAGTCGTCGGTCCGCACGTTCCAGGAGATTCCAAAGACGGCCACCGTGGCCGCCAGCGCCGCCTTGAGGACGGAGTCGGGGCTGAACCGGGATACCAGGAGTGCACCCTCGTGCGAGCGCCTCCGCGCCCAGTCCGTGATCCTTACGGAAGCGAGCAGACAGGTTCCGAGAAGAGCTGGCACCGTCATCCACCACGAGAAGTAGCTCCAGCCGAACAGGGGGTAGGTCACGAAAGCAGAGAGGTACGTCATCCACGCAAGGGCGGTGCAGGCGACGAGGGCTCTGGCGGCCCCTCGCAGTCTCCGGTCGCGGTGGTTCCAGGCGGGACGGAGGGCTGCAATCCCCGCCACCAGGGGGATCCCGAAGCCGAAGCCCACTGTCCAGTGCGAGACGTCCAGGCTGGCGAGCGACTGCCAGTGCAGGTAACCCCCTGCTCCTCTGCGAGACAGCACTCCTTCGAGTACGGGTAGGAGGTAAGGGGAGGCGACCGCGGAGCCGCTGGCGGCCCCGAGCACCACGACCGTGGCCGTCTGGAGAGCACCTCCTCCGGTCTGAGGGCCGTTGGTGGTTTCGTGCGGGGGGCCCTCGGGCGGGGAGGTCCTCCTGAAGCCTCGGGCTTGCAGACCCGAGAGCGTCGCCCAGAGCAGCGCTGCTGCCACCGCAAGGGGCAGATACAGCGGCATGGTGAGCACGAGGGCCGCGGTCAGCACCGCGCAGGCCGTAAGCATCATGGCGGGTCTGTGGGTCAGTTGCGATACGGCAACGGGCAGTGCCAGGCAAAGAAGCCCTCCCAGTAACTGCTGGGGCTTCTCTACCACTACCCACCAGAGCCCCCGGTCGGGCGGATAGGAAAAGAGGTAGTACGCGGCGAACCCGCCTATCCCGAAGCAGGTGACGAGGGCAACCGCAGGGTGGGACCCCACTCGCCTGGCAAGATAGGCGATTCCTGCTGCGCTCGCGAGGATGGCTGCCACTGGCATCCATCGCAGGGTCCCCTCGGCACCGAGGCCCAGCGCCTTACCGGCCCCACCGGCAGCCCAGAAAAAGAGGGGAGGGTAGTGGGCGGGCGTGGAGCGGTAGAAGTAGTCGCCCAGCAGGTTGCCGCGCTGGATCTGGTCCAGCAGGGCGAGCTGGTAGCGATTGTCACCCTGGCCTCCGTCGTAGAAGCTCGCCATCCAAATGGCTTGGAGGGCATACAGCGAGGCGAAGGCGGCAGCAACAGCCAGGGCGCGAGGGCACCACCGCTCCCCGCGGTCCGACGGAGCCAGATACAGCCCGATGCCGAGCAGGATCCCGCCGACGGTGGCGACTCCAAGAGAACCGGTCAATCTTCTTCGGAGCGATGCTGCTCCGCGAGCCGCGCTATCTCCTCGATTACCTCGGCGTTGGCGAGGGTCGTCACGTCGCCGAGTTGACGGTGTTCGGAGACGTCTCGCAGGAGTCTGCGCATGATTTTGCCTGAGCGCGTCTTGGGAAGGTCGTCGGTGATGACTATGCTCTTGGGGCGGGCGATCTTACCTATCTTCTGGGCTACCCACTCCCGCAGTTCGGCGATCAGCTCGTCTTCGTCTCCGTCGTAGGCACCACCTGCAAGGGTGACGAAGGCAGCGATCGCCTGGCCGGTCTCGGGGTCCGACCTGCCCACCACTGCGGCCTCCGCGACTGCAGGGTGGGCGACGAGGGCGGACTCTACCTCGGCGGTCGAGATGCGGTGGCCGCTGACGTTCATGACGTCGTCTACCCGCCCCATCAGCCAGAAGTAACCCTCTTCGTCACGACGGCATCCGTCACCGGTGAAGTAGACGCCTGGGTACCGCGACCAGTAGGTCTCCTCGTACCGGCGGGGGTCGCCGTAGATGGTCCGCAGCATCGACGGCCAGGGCGACCTGATCACCAGGTAGCCTCCGTGACCAAGCGGGACCGAGTTGCCGGAGTCGTCGAAGACGTCCGCTTCGATCCCCGGGAGCGGGTAGGTCGCCGAACCCGGCTTCGTCTTAGTGATGCCGGGGAGGGGGCTGATCATGATCGCTCCGGTCTCGGTCTGCCACCAGGTGTCCACGATCGGACAGCGCCCCCCGCCGATGTTGGCGTGGTACCACATCCATGCTTCAGGATTGATCGGTTCGCCGACGCTTCCCAGTAGCCTCAGCGACGAGAGGTCGCAGCGGGCCGGGTATTCCTCTCCCCACTTCATGAAGGTCCGGATGGCGGTGGGCGCCGTGTAGAGGATGGAAACCTCGTACTCCTCCACTATCCGCCACCACCTGTCCTTGTCGGGGAAGTCGGGAGTTCCCTCGTAGATGATTCCGGTCGTCCCGTTGGAGAGGGGGCCGTAGACGATGTAGGAGTGCCCGGTGACCCAACCGATGTCGGCGGCGCACCAGTAGACGTCGTCGTCGTGGACGTCGAATACCGCCCAGTGGGTGAAGCTCACCTGGGTCAGGTAGCCTCCGGTCGTGTGAAGGATCCCCTTGGGCTTGGCCGTCGTCCCCGAGGTGTAAAGAATGTAGAGGGGGTCCTCGGAGTCCATCTCCTCGGGAGCTCTCTCGGCTGGCTGGTCCTCGACCAGCTCGTGCCACCACACGTCCCGTTCTGGCTTCATGGGAGTCTCTTCCGACTCCATGCGCCTCAAGACGAGGACCTTCTGTATCGAGGGAGTGCTCTCCAGGGCCTTGTCGGCGTTGGCCTTGAGGGGCACCACCGAGCCACGCCGCCAGGCGCCGTCCTGGGTGACGAGCACCTTCGCGCCGGCGTCGTTGATCCGGTCTGCCAGTGCTTCTGCAGAAAAGCCGCCGAAGACCACCGAGTGGACGGCTCCGATCCTGGTGCATGCAAGCATCGCCACGGCCAGCTCGGGGACCATCCCCATGTAGATGGCCACCCTGTCACCGCGCCGGACTCCCAGAGCCTCGAGAGCGTTGGCGCACTTGCACACGGCTTCGTGCAGGTCCTGGAAGGTAATAGCCCTTCGCTCATTTGGCTCTCCCACCCAGTGAAAGGCCACCTTCGAGGCCTTGTCGGGGAGGTGGCGGTCTATGCAGTTGTAGGAGACGTTGAGCTTGCCTCCGAGGAACCATTTGGCAAAGGGAGGGTCCCACTCGAGGACTTTGTCCCAGCGCCGCAACCAGTGGAGGCGTTCGGCCTGCTCGGCCCAGAAGCCCTCGGGGTCAGAGGAGGCCCGCTCGTAGATGGAAGGATCCGATATGTTGGCGGCGGCCGAAAAGCTCTCGGGGGGCGGAAAGGACCGCTCCTCAGCCAGCAAGACCTCGATGGCGTCCGCGTTCGTGTCCGGCTTCCTCTCGGCCACCTCTCTCCCTCCTTCCCTTGCGATCCCTCGGCAATCCCCCGAGGCGGGCGGTGAACCCAATTGTGTCAGATGCGGGGAAGCCGGGCGGCCTGGGTCCTGCTAGCAGGCAGGCGCCGGGCCCGCTGGGTAGGGATTCTTGGGCGGCCGTCCGTGCATCCGTGCTATAGTGCTGCTCCGGCCGAAGACAGCAGGTGCATCCGGACGCGTAATGCGGGAGGAGGGCAGCCCTCTCTCCCCGCCTGCCGAGGCAGATCCTTTTGATTGCCCTCGCGCCGATTTCCGTCCGGTCCGTTCTCCACCCAGGAGTCGCTTTGCCCAGGCCAGAGAAGGAAGCCGCAGTCGCAGAACTGGAAGAGAGGATCTCGCATTCGGACGGGATCTTCGTCACCGAGTATCGCGGGCTCACCGTCGCAGAGCTCGCCGAGCTGAGGTCCACGCTCCGGGAGCGGTCGGCCGAGTTCAAGGTCGTGCGAAACACCCTGACCAAGCTGGCGCTGGAGAGAGCAGGCAAGCAAGATCTGGTCGACTTCTTCGAAGGTCCCACCGCAGTGGCTTTCTACACCGGAGACCCGGTGACGGTGGCCAAGGCTCTGAGGGATTTTTCCCGCTCGCACCCTGCACTCGTGCTCAAGGGCGCCAGCTTGCAGGACTCGGTGCTTGGGGCCGACCAGGTGGAGCGACTCGCGACGATAGAGCCGAGGGAAGTACTCCTGTCGAAGGCAGCAGGGGCGATGAAGGCGCCCCTTTACCGCCTGGCTTCCACCACGGCCGGAATCTTGCAGAAAGCCGCCTACCTGTTGGGGGCAAGGCTGCGTGAGCTCGAAGAGTCCGGAAGTGCTGCTGGAGGGGAGACGAGTGACGACTCGTCGCCGGCAGCCCCCGAGTCCGGTGGTGCCGAGGAGCCCGAGGGCTCGACTGCTTCCCAGGGGGAAGGGGAGTCCGAGGGAGAGGGGTCCTGAGAAGGAGACGAACAGGAGGGATCATGGCGCAGTCGAAGCTGAGCACCGAGGAGCTGATCGAGCAATTCAAGAACATGACCGTGCTCGAGCTGTCCGAGTTCGTGAAGGCATTCGAAGAGGAATTCGGGGTCACCGCCGCGGCCCCGGTCGCAGTCGCGGCCGCCCCTGCTGCCGGCGCTCCGGCCGAGGGCGAAGCGGCCGAGGAGGAAAAGGACGAGTTCGACGTGATCCTTGCCTCCATCGGCGACAAGAAGCTCCAGGTGATCAAGGAAGTGCGAGCGCTCACGAACCTGGGCCTCAAGGAGGCAAAGGAGCTGGTGGACGCCGCCCCCAAGGCCGTGCTGGAGAAGGTCTCAAGGGAGGAGGCCGAGAAGGCGAGACAACAGCTAGAGGCCGCAGGAGCCACGGTCGAACTCAAGTAGTCCGGGCCACGGCCGTGGTTCGGCAGGCCCCAGGCGTGGGTTACCGCCGCCGAGAAATAGTTCTTGACCCCTCGACCCCCGCGGGTTATCGTAGGCGTTTGCCGTGCCCGCGCCTATCTTCGTGCACTCTTTCCTCCTGACCGATCAATAAGAGGTGGGACCTGTGGCTGCAACGCGACCGTTCACGCGCGACCGTCTGTCCTTCGGAAAGCTCGAGGAAGTCCTCCCGCTCCCGGATCTGATCGCCGCCCAGCGCGACTCGTACAAGAGCTTCCTCGAGAAAGGGATAAGAGAGACTCTCGACGAGATCTCCCCGATAGAGGAGTTCACGGGAAAGCTCTCGCTCACATTCGGCGATTACTCCTTCGGCAAGCCTCGCTACTCCATAGAAGAGTGCAAGGACAAGGGGATCACCTACGCCGTCCCGCTGGAAGTCCGCGCGAGGCTGATCAACAAGGACACCGGGGAGATAAAGGAAGAGGTCGTCAACCTCGGCGAGATTCCGATGATGACGCCTCAGGGCACCTTCATCGTCCACGGAACCGAGCGGGTCGTGGTCTCTCAGCTGGTGAGGTCTCCCGGGGTCTATTACAACTACGAGATCGACAAGCAAAGCGGTAAGGAGCTGGTTGGCTGCAAGATCATTCCTGCCCGCGGTGCGTGGCTGGAGTTCGACGTCGACAAGCGGAACACGCTGGGGGTGAGGGTAGACCGCAAGAGGCGTGCCTACGCCACGACCTTCCTGCGGGCACTCGGCTTCGACGACGGAGATTTCCAGGAGTTCTTCGAACTGGCCGGCGGTAGCCATGCAGAAGCTGCTCTCAAAATTCTCGAGGAGACCCTGGACAGGGAAGGGCCCATTTCCGAGGAAGAAGCCCTGAACGACATCTACAAGCGGGTAAGACCCGGCGACCCTCCGAACCCGGAGCAGGCCCGCGCCTACATCGAGCAGATGTTCTTCTCTGCGAAGCGGTACGACCTTGCAAAGGTCGGACGCTACAAGGTGAACAAGAAGCTTGCCACCGAGTTCGAAAAGCTGGCCAGGCCGCTCAAGAAGAGGGAAATGGCACCGCCCGACAGCCAGTGTGTGGTGCTTACCAGGCAAGACATCATCGCGACTCTCTCGTACCTGGTGGCGCTCGAGGTTGGCGAGGACGGCTACGACGTGGACGACATCGACCACTTCGGGAACCGTCGGGTGCGGCCGGTAGGTGAACTGATCCAGAACCAGTTTCGCACCGGGCTGTCTCGGATGGAACGGGTCGTGCGGGACCGCATGTCGACCCAGGACGTGGAAGCTGCAACGCCCAAGACGTTGGTGAACCCGAGGCCGGTGGTAGCCGCCCTGAAGGAATTCTTCGGATCCAGCCAGCTGTCGCAGTTCATGGACCAGACCAATCCGCTCGCAGGGATCACCCACAAGAGGCGACTTTCCGCTCTGGGCCCGGGCGGACTGTCGAGGGAGAGGGCAGGTTTCGACGTTCGGGACGTCCACCCCAGCCACTACGGCCGGATGTGCCCCATCGAAACCCCAGAAGGCCCCAGCATCGGGCTCATCGGGTCGCTCTCCACATACGCCCGCATCAACGAGTTCGGCTTCATCGAAACGCCATATCGCAAGGTCAAGAACGGACGGGTCACCGACGAAATCGAATACCTCACGGCCGACGAGGAGGACCGCTACGTCATCGCCCAGGCGAACGCCGAGACCAGTGAGTCGGGTCGCTTCGTCGGGGACAGGGTATTGGTGCGCAAGAGACGGGGAGACGTCCACTACGTAGCCCCTTCGGAGGTCGACTACCAGGACGTGTCTCCCAGCCAGCTGGTCTCCGTCGCCGCGGCACTGATCCCCTTCCTCGAGCACGACGATCCCAACCGGGCCCTGATGGGGGCCAACATGCAGCGCCAGGCGGTACCCCTGGTGCGTCCGGAAGCTCCATACGTAGGGACCGGCGTCGAGGCCCGCGCCGCGCTCGACGGGGGCAGCGTGGTGGTGGCCGAGGCGCCCGGCGTGGTCGAGGAAGTCACTGCCGACTACATCAAGGTTTCGGAAAACGGGAAGGTGAGGGAGTACCCCCTGGTCAAGTTCCGCCGGTCCAACCAGGGTACTGCCATCAACCAGATTCCCATCGTCGAAGAGGGACAGCGCGTCAAGGCGGGGCAGATCCTTGCCGACGGGCCCAGTGTGGACAGGGGCGAGCTGGCCCTCGGCCGCAATTTGCTCGTGGCGTTCATGCCCTGGGAAGGCCACAACTTCGAGGACGCCATCATCATTTCCGAGCGCCTCGTCGCCGAAGACATCCTCACCAGCATCCACATCGAGGAATACGAGGTCGAGGCGAGAGATACCAAGCTCGGAGCCGAAGAGATAACCGCCGACATCCCCAACGTTGCCCCCGAGATGCTCGCCGACCTCGACGACCAGGGAATAATCAGGGTGGGTGCTGAGGTGCAGCCCGGTGACTACTTGGTGGGGAAGGTCACCCCGAAAGGGGAGACCGAGCTGACTCCCGAGGAGCGGCTGCTGCAGGCTATCTTCGGGGAGAAGGCGAAGGAAGTGCGGGACACCTCGCTCAAGGTTCCCCACGGCGAGTCCGGAAAGGTCATAGCCGTCCAGTCCTTCACCAGAGAAGAAGACCCCTCCCTCCAGCCCGGCGTCAACCAGATCGTGAGGGTTTACGTCGCCCAGAAGCGAAAGGTGTCAGTGGGCGACAAGCTGGCAGGGCGTCACGGCAACAAGGGCGTGATCGCCAAGATCCTGCCCGTCGAGGACATGCCGTTTCTCGAGGACGGGACGCCGGTGGACATCATCCTCAACCCGCTCGGCGTACCTTCCCGAATGAACCTGGGACAGGTACTCGAGGCACACCTGGGTTGGGGTGCGCACTTCGGGTGGCAGGGAGGCCCGGAGCCCAACGGCGTCGACCCTCTGCCCGGACACAAGGAGCCGGCTGTATGGATAAGGAGCCCCGTATTCGACGGCGCTCGTGAGAACGAGATCTTTCAGATTCTGGCCAGCGCCAACCCGGGTATCGACGGGATGAAGCTGGTGGACGAGGAGGGGAAGGCAGTCCTTTACGACGGCCGCACGGGAGAGCCGTACGACCACAAGGTGACCGTCGGCCACATTTACATGATGAAGCTACTCCACCTCGTCGACGACAAGATCCACGCCCGGTCGACGGGGCCGTACTCGATGATCACCCAGCAGCCCCTGGGCGGGAAGGCCCAGTTCGGCGGGCAGCGCTTTGGCGAAATGGAAGTCTGGGCGCTAGAGGCCTATGGCGCGGCTCACGCTCTCCAGGAGCTGCTCACTTCCAAGTCGGACGATACCGTCGGGCGGGTCAAGGTCTACGAGGCCCTGGTAAGGGGGCACAACGTTCCCGAGCCGGGGATTCCCGAATCGTTCAAGGTGCTCCTCAAGGAGATGCAGTCGCTTTGCCTCAACGTCGAGGTGTACTCGAGCGAGGGAGAGCGCCTCGAGATGCGCGAGCCCGAGGAGGACGTGTTCCGCTCGGCTGAAGAACTGGGGATCAACCTGAGCAGACCCGAGAGGTCCACCGCCGTCGATGAGGCGGCGGAGGAACTCGGTGGCACCGTCGAGGAGGGCCTGTGATCGACGTAAACGAATTCGACACGGTAAAGATCGGTCTGGCCTCCGCGGACCAGATTCAGAAGTGGTCCAACGGCGAAGTCAAGAAACCCGAGACGATCAACTACCGGACCCTCAAGCCCGAGAAGGACGGACTGTTCTGCGAGAAGATCTTCGGTCCGACCAAGGACTGGGAGTGCGCTTGCGGCAAGTACAAGAGGGTCCGCTTCAAGGGAATCATCTGCGAGCGCTGCGGCGTCGAGGTGACCAGAGCCAAGGTGCGCAGGGAGCGGATGGGTCACATAGAGCTCGCTGCTCCCGTTACCCACATCTGGTACGTGAAGGGCGTGCCGTCCCGCCTCGGCTACCTCCTGGACATGACCTCGCGCGAGCTCGAGAAGGTCATCTACTTCGGCGCCTTCCTGATCGTCTCCGTGGACGAGGAGAAGCGCCAGAAGGACCTTATTCGCCTCGAGGAAGAGGTGAAGATCGAGCTCACGGCGATCGACGAGGAGCGCGACCGGAGGATCGAGCATGAGCTCCTCAGCCTGGAAGACGACCTCCAGGACCTGGCAGAGGAGGGAGCGAAGGAGGCTGAGATCGAGGCCCGCAGGAAGAGGGCCGAGCGGGCGCTGCAAGAGCACCGGCACAAGGCCGAGCAGCAAAAGGCCGAGCTACTCGAGGTCTTCGATGTCTTCAGGTCCTTGAAGCCCAAGCAGCTCATCGAGCAGGAAAGCATCTGGAAGGAGCTCCAGTACCGCTACAGCGAGTACTTCGAAGGGGGAATGGGGGCCAAGGCGATACGAGACCTGATTTCCACGATCGACCTCGAATCCGAGGCCCTGGAGCTGCAGGAAATAATCGAGACCGCCAAGGGTCAGAAGCGAGCTCGGGCGATAAAGCGCCTCAAGGTCATCAACTCCTTTCTCAAGTCAGGCAACGATCCCAAGGCGATGGTGCTCACCTGCATTCCGGTAATCCCGCCCGACCTGCGGCCCATGGTCCAGCTCGACGGCGGCCGTTTCGCCACATCGGATCTCAACGATCTCTACAGGCGAGTCATCAACCGCAACAACAGGCTGAAGCGGCTCATCGACCAGAACGCGCCGGAGATCATCGTCAACAACGAGAAGCGCATGCTGCAAGAGGCCGTGGACGCCCTCTTCGACAACGGGCGTCGGGGCCGCCCGGTGCTGGGCTCGGGCAACCGACCGCTCAAGTCGCTCTCGGACATGCTCAAGGGCAAGCAGGGGCGATTCCGTCAGAACCTTCTCGGAAAGCGCGTCGACTACTCGGGACGGTCCGTGATCGTGGTGGGACCTCAGCTCCAGCTCCACCAGTGTGGGCTCCCTCGGCTGATGGCTCTCGAGCTGTTCAAGCCTTTCGTGATGAAACGGCTAGTGGACCTCGAGATCGCCCAGAACGTGAAGACCGCCAAGCGAATGGTCGAGCGGGCCAGGCCGCACGTGTGGAGCATCCTCGAGGATGTCGTGAAGGAGCACCCAGTGCTGCTGAATCGGGCTCCTACATTGCACAGGCTAGGCATCCAGGCTTTCGAACCGGTGCTGGTCGACGGGAAGGCAATCCAGATCCACCCGCTGGTATGCACCGCTTTCAACGCGGACTTCGACGGCGACCAGATGGCGGTGCACGTGCCTATATCGCCCGAGGCGCAGGCAGAGGCGAGGATACTGATGCTCTCGACACACAACATCCTCTCCCCGGCAAGCGCGCAGCCCATCGTCACCCCCACCCAAGACATGGTCATCGGCATCTACTACCTGACCGAAGACTCACCCGAACCGGAGAAGGTCTTCCCCACCAGGTTCTCCTCTCCCAAGGAGGCGCTTTTCGCCTACGAGCTGGGTGAGGTAGGGCTACACGACGTAGTCGAAGTGCGCATTCCCGCTTCCAAGGCCGTCTCACTCGCAAAGGGCTCCAGTGCCGGGTCTTCCGAGGGAGCGAAGGCCTCGTCCGAGGGAGGTGCGCTCGAGTCCGAGAACGGACATGGTCCGCTGGTACGGACCACGATCGGACGGCTCATCTTCAACGAGGTCTTCCCCGCCGACTTTCCGTACGTGAACGAGGTGATCCGCAAGAGGCAGCTCGCTTCGATCATCGACGAGCTGACGGACAGGTATCCCAGGGCCGAAGTGGCACGCACCCTCGACGGCATGAAGGACCTGGGCTTCAAGTACGCCACGAAGGTCGGCCTGACAATTTCGATGAGCGACGTCAGGACGCCGCGGGCCAAGGCCGAGATCCTCGAGGAGTTCGAGAAGAGGGCAGAACAGGTCGAAGAGGACTACCAGGCTGGCCTCATCTCGGAATCCGAGAGGAGAGAGGAGCTCATCGAGATCTGGACCGAGGCCACTACCCGGGTGTCGGAGGCCACCGAGCGGGAGCTCGAGTCGTCTCGGTTCAGCCCACTTCACATGATGGTCGGCTCGGGGGCGAGAGGAAACATCATGCAGGTTCGCCAGCTCGCCGGAATGCGAGGTCTGGTCGCCAACCCCAAGGGCGAGATCATCGTGCGGCCCATCAAGTCCAACTTCGCCGAGGGTTTATCGGTGCTCGAGTACTTCATCTCCACTCACGGCGCACGAAAGGGACTGGCCGACACTGCCCTGCGGACAGCCGACTCCGGATACCTGACTCGGCGCCTGGTCGATGTGGCCCAGGAGGTGATCGTCCTCGAGGAAGACTGCGGGACCGACCGCGGCATCAAGATTCCCACCACCACCGAAAGGCCGGACATGAGGATCTACGGTCGAGTGCTCGCGGAGGACGTCAAGGACCCCGAGAGCGGCAAGAAGATTCTCAAGAAGGGAAGCTACATCGGCAAGGCCGAGCTCCAGACGATCCTCGAGGCAGCTCGCATCACCGAGAAAGGCCGCCAGAGGGTTGCGAAGGGGCTGGAGGCGGTGACCGTCAGGTCCGTCCTCACCTGCGAAACGGCCCAGGGAGTATGCAGGGCGTGCTACGGGTTGTCGCTCGCCACACGAGAACCCGTCCCCATCGGAGAAGCGGTGGGAATCATCGCGGCACAATCCATCGGCGAGCCGGGAACCCAGCTGACGATGCGGACCTTCCACACCGGAGGTGTCGCTGCTGAGGACATCACCCAGGGGCTCCCAAGGGTAGTCGAGCTCTTCGAGGCCAGAGAGCCCAAGGGGAAGGCTCTTATTGCGGAGATCTCCGGCAAGGTCTCCATCTCCGAGCAAGAAGACGGCAGCGTCGTGGTCAAGGTAAAGGGCGACGACGAGACCAAGGAATACCTCGTGAGGAGGCGAGACCATCTCTTGGTCAAGAGCGGTCAAGAGGTGACTGCCGGCACTGCCCTGACCGAAGGCCCAAAGGACCCCAAGGAGATCCTCGAGATCGAGGGAATACGCGCTGCCCAGAACTACCTTGTCGAGGAAGTCCAGGCCGTCTACCGGAACCAGGGGGTGGCCATTCACGACAAGCACATCGAGATAATCGTGCGCCAGATGCTGCGCAAGGTCCTGATCCAGGAGGCGGGCGACTCCGATTTCCTCCCCGGAGACCGGGTGGACCAGCGCCTCTTCCGGAAGGTCAACCAGGAGCTGGTTGCAGCCGGAAAGCGCCCCGCAGAGGGAAGGCCGGAGCTGATGGGGATAACCAAGGCCAGTCTCGCCACGGAGTCCTGGCTGTCGGCGGCCAGCTTTCAGGAGACCACCCGCGTTCTTACCGAGGCCGCGGTCTCGGGGAAGGTCGACACGCTTGCCGGGCTCAAGGAGAACGTGATCATCGGAAAGTTGATCCCGGCGGGCACCGGTATGAAGCGCTACCGCGGGGTGAAGGTGGTGGCACCCGACTTCGCCGAGACCGTTCCGGCGGGGCTGTGGGACACGGTTTCGCCGGAAGGCGAGGTGCCGCAGACCTCGGAGGACTGGGCGGAGCTAATGGCGGAAAAGCTGGAGAGGCAGCCCGAGCTGCCCGACGAGGCCGAGGAGGCGGGCGAGGCAAGCGGTTAGGCCCAGGGCGTCGCCCCGGTTAACTGCTGGACACGGGCGGGGCCACTCGATAACCTTCGCTTTCCACCAAGATCCGGGCCGGCAGCGTGCCCTGGCGCCGGATACGCTCGGAAGAGGTTCCCTGTCGGCGGCCGGCGGATCCGGACCGTCCCGTATCCCAGGAGGAGCAGCGGAGCTTGCCGACCATCAGTCAACTGGTCAGAAAACCCAGAAAGCGGGTGGCTTCCAAGTCGAAGACCCCTGCACTCAAGGGCTCGCCGCAGCGACGGGGGGTCTGCGTACGTGTTGCCACCCAGACTCCCAAGAAGCCCAATTCCGCCATCCGAAAGGTCGCCAGGGTCCGGCTGACTTCCGGCATCGAGGTGGGGGCCTACATTCCCGGGGAGGGGCACAACCTCCAGGAGCACTCGATCGTTCTCGTGCGCGGAGGGCGAGTCAAGGACCTGCCTGGCTACCGTTACAAGGTCATACGGGGAGCGCTGGACGCGGCGGGAGTGAGCGGGCGGAAGAAGGCTCGCTCCCGGTACGGCGCGAAGAAGGAAGCCAGCTAGAGGCATTACCAGAGAGCCAGGTCCGATCATGCCCCGAAGAGGTCCCGTCCCGAAGCGCGAGATCGAGCCCGACCCTCTATACCGCGCGCCCATAGTCACTCAGTTCATAAACAAGGTGATGAAGGACGGCAAGAAGTCGCTGGCAGAGAAGATCGTCTACAAGGCGCTCGAGCTGGTGGCCGAGGCAGAGCGGGAAGACCCCGTTTCGGTGATGAAGCGAGCGGTCGATAACGTCAAGCCGACCTTGGAGGTGCGGAGCCGTCGTGTCGGCGGGGCCACCTACCAAGTTCCTGTGGAGGTCCCGCCCAGGAGGGCTCAGACACTCGCCGTGCGCTGGATAGTCCAGAACGCCAGACAGCGTCAGGCGAAGCCCATGTACGAGAAGCTAGCTGCAGAAATCCTGGACGCGTCCCGGGGCGTCGGTCCGTCGGTCAAGCGGCGGGACGACCTCCACAAGATGGCGGAGGCCAACAGGGCCTTCGCTCACTACAGGTGGTGATCCAGGAACCAGGGCGCCCGTAATCTCCCTGGAGCGCCCGTAGAATCCCGACCAGCCAGCCTGGGTCTCGGCGCGCGCGGAACCGATGTAGGCCGGCGAGGGAAGGTATGACTGAAGCGATACGGACGGAAAGAGAAGAGGCCGGCGAAGGCTCCCTATCCAGCGAGAGGCCGGCCAGAAAGAGGCCTTCGGGTCTTTCGATCAGAGAGTACCCCCTTGCGCGCACTCGCAACATCGGGATCATGGCCCACATCGACGCGGGGAAGACCACAACCACCGAGCGCATCCTCTACTACACGGGCAAGACCTACAAGATGGGCGAGGTCCACGAGGGCTCGGCGGTCATGGACTGGATGCGCCAGGAGCAGGAGCGGGGCATCACCATCACTTCGGCTGCAACGACCTGCAAGTGGAAGGACCACTGGATCAACATCATCGACACCCCCGGGCACGTCGACTTCACGGTGGAGGTCGAGCGCTCCTTGCGCGTCCTCGACGGGGCGGTCGCAATATTCGACGCGGTAGCGGGAGTCGAGCCCCAGAGCGAGACCGTCTGGCGTCAGGGCGACCGGTATGGGGTCCCTCGTATCTGCTTCGTGAACAAGATGGATCGGATCGGGGCCGACTTCGAGGGAGCGGTCCAGAGCATCATCGATCGCCTGGAAGCCAGGCCTGCCGTCGTCCAGTTGCCCGTGGGGGCCGAGTCCCATTTCGAGGGCGTGATAGACCTGCTGACCCTGAAGGCGCACGTCTGGACCGACGAGAAGGGAGATACCTGGGTCGACCGCGACCTCGAGCCCGGAGAGCTCGACAGGGCCATCGAGGCCAGAACGCGGCTGGTCGAGCTGGTAGCGGAGCACGACGAGGAGCTCTTCTCCCGGTACATGGAAGATGCCGAAGTGTCCGCCGCCGACCTTGCAGCCGCTCTCCGGCGCACCACCATCGCCAACGAGCTGACCCCGGTGCTGTGCGGCAGCGCATTCAAGAACAAGGGAATCCAGCCCCTGCTGGATGCGATCGTTGCCTACCTTCCCAGTCCCGTCGACATCCCGTCGATCGAGGGGACGAACCTCGAAGGGGACGAAATCCTCTACAGGAAGCCCTCGGACGACGAACCCTTCTGTTCACTTGCTTTCAAGATCATGTCCGACCCCCACGTTGGCAAGCTGACCTACATCCGGATCTACTCGGGGGTCCTCAAGAAAGGCGACCGGGTGCTCAACGCCAATACCCGCAAGGCGGAGCGGATAGGCAGAATCCTCCAGATGCACGCCAACCACCGCGAAGACAAGGAGGCTGCTTTTACCGGCGACATCGTCGCTGTGGTGGGCCTCAAGGACGTGACCACAGGGGATACGCTGTGTGACCCGAGCCACCCCATAAAGCTGGAGTCGATCGAGTTCGCAGCCCCGGTCATCTCCGTGGCGATCGAGCCCAAGACCAAGGCAGACCAGGACAAGCTCTCCAAGTCGCTCCAGGCACTCGCAGCCGAGGACCCGACCTTCGTCGTCAAGACCGACGAAGAGACCGGACAGACCATCATCTCGGGAATGGGGGAGCTCCACCTCGAGGTCATAGTGGACAGACTGGTCCGAGAGTTCGGGGTCGACGCAAACATCGGCAAGCCGCAGGTCGCCTACCGCGAGACGGTCTCGAGGCCTGTTGCCTCCCAGGAGGGCCGCTACGTGAGGCAGACGGGAGGTCGCGGCCAGTACGGTCACGTCGTGATAGACATCGAGCCCTTGTCGAGGGGGGCGGGCTTCGAGTTCGTCGACAGGATCGTCGGGGGGAAGATCCCCAAGGAATTCATACCTGCGGTGGACCAGGGTGTCCAGGAGGCCATGGAATCCGGCGTACTGGCCGGTTATCCGGTGGTCGACGTCAGGGTCACCCTTACCGACGGCTCCTACCACGAGGTCGACTCGTCAGAGCTGGCCTTCAAGATCGCCGCATCGCAAGCCTTCAAGGAAGCGGCAAAGAAGGCCGAACCGAAGTTGCTCGAGCCGATCATGTCGGTGGAGGTGGTGACCCCGGAGGACTACCTGGGGGACGTCATCTCCGACCTGTCGGCCCGGAGAGCCAGAATTGAAGGGACAGAATCCCGCGGAAACTCTAAGGTTGTACGGGCCAGGGTGCCTCTGGCCGAGATGTTCGGGTATGCTACAGACCTTCGCTCCCGAACTCAGGGTAGGGCGACTTACACCATGCAGTTCGACTCCTACCAGGAAGTACCCGAGAACGTCGCGTCGGAAATTGTCGCACGGGTGCGAGGCGAGTGAGGGGCGGGGCCCACAAGAGCAGTCGGCGGTAAACGCATAATCCTGAAGGAGCGAAGAAGCGATGGGTAAGCAGAAGTTCGAGAGGAGCAAGCCTCATCTCAACATCGGAACCATCGGCCACATCGACCATGGCAAGACTACTCTTACCGCTGCCATCACCAAGGTACTGGCCGAGCAGAACCCCGCCGTGCAGTACACGCCTTTCGAAGAAATCGACAAGGCGCCCGAGGAGAAGGAGCGTGGTATCACCATAGCCATCGCTCACGTCGAGTACGAGACGGAGAACCGCCACTACGCTCACGTCGACTGCCCGGGCCACGCCGACTACATCAAGAACATGATCACGGGCGCTGCTCAGATGGACGGGGCGATCCTCGTCGTCTCGGCTGCCGACGGACCGATGCCCCAGACGAGAGAGCACGTCCTTCTCGCCCGGCAGGTGGGCGTTCCCTACATCGTCGTCTTCCTCAACAAGGTCGACATGGTCGACGACCCCGAGATCCTGGAACTTGTCGAGCTGGACGTACGGGATCTCCTGAACAAGTACGAGTTCCCCGGCGACGACGTTCCCGTCATCAAGGGCTCGGCGCTCAAGGCCCTCGAGGGCGACGAGGAGGCGAAGAAGAGCATTCTCGAGCTCATGGAGGCCTGCGACACCTACATACCCGAGCCGGTCAGGGAGGTCGACAAGCCGTTCCTCATGCCGATCGAGGACGTCTTCTCCATCCAGGGCCGCGGCACGGTCGTGACCGGTCGGGTCGAGCGAGGCAAGCTCGAGAAGATGTCGGAGGTGGAAATCGTCGGCCTGCGTGAAACTCGCAAGACCGTCGCCACCGACCTGGAGATGTTCCGCAAGTCTCTCGACTACATCCAGGCGGGTGACAACGCGGGAGTACTGCTTCGGGGAACCAAGAAGGAAGAGGTCGAGAGGGGAATGGTGCTGGCCGAGCCTGGGTCGGTCACCCCTCACACCGAGTTCACCGCCCAGGTGTACGTCCTTACCAAGGACGAAGGTGGCCGGCACACGGCCTTCTTCGATGGCTACCGACCCCAGTTTTACTTCCGTACCACCGACGTCACCGGAACCGTACACCTCCCGGAGGGTACCGAGATGGTGATGCCGGGAGACCACACCGAGATGCGCGTCGAGCTGATCCAGCCGATCGCCATGGAAGAGGGTCTGCGGTTCGCCATCCGTGAGGGCGGTCGCACGGTCGGTGCCGGTAGGGTCGTAAAGATCATCAAGTAATCCCGTCCGGGCAAGGACGCAGTCGAGTTCCGGAGTCGGGCTCCGGGGAGCCGGGTCCGAAGCTAGGGCCCGGCTTTGTCCTGTCGGGTCAGGTGGGATTGCGAGAAGCGAGCATCTGTGGCTGAACAGGCAGGAAAAGCGCGAATCCGCATACGGCTCAAGGCCTACGACCACGCGGTTCTGGACCAGGAGGCCAAGAAGATCGCCGAGACGGTGGTCCGCACCCATGCCAAGGTCGTAGGTCCCGTGCCCTTGCCGACCGAGCGACATCGCTACTGCGTCATCCGCTCGCCCCACAAGGACAAGGACAGCCGGGAGCACTTCGAAATACAGGTCCACAAGCGGCTGCTCGACATCTACGACGCGACCCCCAAGACCATGGACTCCTTGCAAAGACTGGATCTTGCTGCAGGAGTCGAGATCAACATCCAGGCCTCTTAGGGCGCGAGGTTGCAAGCGTGGCGGTCAAGGCGATTCTCGGACAGAAGCTGGGAATGACCCAGCTCTTCGAGGAGGAGAGCGGGCGCGTGGTTCCGGTCACCGTGCTCAAGGTCTCTCCTTGCAAGGTAGCTCAGGTCAAGACCGTCGAGACCGACGGGTACGAAGCTCTCCAGCTTGCCTTCGGCGAGTCGAGGGCCTCACGGCTGAACAAGCCCGAGAAAGGGCACATCGAGAAGGCAGGGCTGGAGTCCTACCAGGTACTGCGGGAGGTCAGGACCGAGGCCGCCTCCGAGTACCGCCCGGGAGACGAGGTCCGTGCCGACGTCTTCGAACCGGGTGACCGGGTCGACGTCACCGGTGTGTCCAAGGGAAGGGGCTTCACGGGCGTCATGAAGAGGCACGGATTCAGAGGCCTTCCCGGAAGCCACGGCGCGCACAAGGTACACAGGGCCCCAGGGTCCATTGGCATGGCGGCTACACCGTCCCGCGTCTTCAAGGGAAAGCGCATGGCGGGTCGGCACGGGAATGCCACGGTGACCGTGGCGAACCTGGAAGTCGTGAAGGCCGATGCCGATCGGGGAATCCTCGTCCTCAAGGGAGCCGTGCCCGGTCCCAATGGATCCGTCGTGACCGTCAAGGAGTCTTACAAGGCGCCGAGGAAGAGCGCCTGAGCCGATCGCGCCCGGGAGCTGCAGCGAGCAACGATGCCACGAGCCAGGTTGTTCTCGAGAGAGGGTGAAGTAGTGGGGAGCGTGGAGCTTCCCTCCGAGGTTTTCGGCATCGAACCCAACGTCGCCGTCATGCACCAGGTCGTCGTCGCCCAGCGAGCTGCCGCCAGGGCAGGAACGCACTCCACGAAGCGGCGCGGGGAAGTGCGCGGAGGGGGGTCCAAGCCGTGGCGGCAGAAGGGAACCGGGCGGGCCAGGGTCGGATCGATCAGGTCTCCTCTGTGGGTCGGCGGTGGGATTGCGCACGGCCCCAAGCCGCGGGACTACTCGAAGAGGGTACCCAAGAAGATGAAGCGGCTGGCCTTGCGCTCGGCCCTCTCTGACCTCGCCGCCCACGATTCGGTCCTGGTACTGGAGGAGTGGCCGTTCGAGGACGGGCCCTCGACCAGGGAAGCAGTACGCCTGTTCGGCGCGATGGGAGTAGCCGGGCAAAAGATCCTTGTGGTCGTCGAGGACCTGGAGGCAACACCGGCGCTTTCGGTGCGGAACATCCCGTGGGTAAAGGAGTTGCGCGTCGACCAATTGAACACCTACGACGTCGTGGACGCAGAGTACCTCGTGGCCGATCTGGCCTGTATGGGACGCATCTCCGGGGGCGAGCTGGAGGTCGACCGTAACGCGCAAGCCGACGACGGAGCACCAGCTTCGGAGGTCGGCACCGCCAGCGACCGGGAAGAGGAGGGTGAGGATGGCGAAGACGACTCGTAACCCCCGAGACATCCTCATCGAGCCGCTGGTCACCGAGAAGTCGTACGGTCAGACCGAGGCCGGCAAGTACACCTTCGTCGTTCATCCCGACGCTGACAAGCCCGCCATACGGGCTGCGGTGGAAGAGATCTTCGGTGTGCGGGTGGTCTCGGTGAATACGCTCAAGCGGCCGGGCAAGCAGAGGCGCTCCACTAGGACATGGAAATACGGCAAGACGCCCGAACGGAAGCTGGCAGTGGTGACGGTGGCGCCCGGCGAGAAGATCGACCTGTTCGAGAGCTAGAGGGCGTCGACTCATGGGACTGAAGCGACTGAAGCCATACACCCCGACCACCCGGTTCCAGACCTACTCCGACTTCTCCGAGATCACGAAGTCCAAGCCCGAGAAGTCGTTGGTAGCACCGCTTACCAAGACGGGCGGGCGCAACGTCTACGGGAGGATTACCACGCGCCACCGAGGGGGTGGTCACAAGCGGCGCTACAGGATCGTGGACTTCAGGAGGGACAAGGACGGCGTACCCGCCAAGGTGGCGGCGATCGAGTACGACCCCAACCGCAACGCACGCATAGCCCTCCTGCACTATCTCGACGGCGAGAAGCGCTACATCATCGCCCCCCAAGGTCTTTCGGTGGGCGACCGGGTCGAGTCGGGGCCCAACGCAGACATCAAGCCCGGCAACGCCCTACCCCTGCGAAACATCCCCGTCGGAACGGTAGTTCACAACATCGAGCTTCGTCCGGGCGGAGGAGGGAAGCTGGTCCGGGCGGCAGGAGGCGGCGCGCAGCTCATGGCCAAGGAAGGGAAGTACGCTCAGCTGAGGTTGCCCTCCTCCGAATACCGCCTCGTGCTGCTGGACTGCAAGGCAACTGTGGGTTCGGTCGGAAATCCCGAGGCCGAGCTGGTCAGCATCGGCAAGGCAGGCCGCGCACGCTGGCTGGGCCGCCGCCCCTCCACCCGAGGGGTCGCGATGAATCCTGTCGACCATCCTCTGGGCGGTGGTGAAGGGAAGTCCTCGGGAGGAAGGCACCCGGTCTCGCCGTGGGGAAAGAAAGAAGGCCGGACCCGCAAGAAGAACAAGGCTTCCGACCGGCTGATCGTGCGCAGGCGCAGGACCGGGAAGAAGCGCCGCTGATGCACTCCAAGACCGACAGGCGCCACATCGTAGGAGGCGTCGCAGTAGCTCAGGGGATCGAGTAAGGGAGGTCGAAGGCGTGCCGAGAAGTCTCAAGAAAGGCCCATTCGTCGACCAGCACCTTGCCGACAAGATCGCCGAGCTCAACTCGAAAAACGAGAAGAAGCTGATAAGGACCTGGTCGAGGAGGTCCACGATCACCCCCGAGATGGTCGGCCACACCATCGCCGTCTACGACGGACGGCGCCACGTGCCGGTCTACGTGACCGAGGCCATGGTAGGCCACAAGCTCGGGGAGTTCGTGCCGACGAGGACCTTCCGATCGCACGTGAAATCCGAGAAGTCGACGAGACGGTAATCCGAGAACTCCATGGCGAAGCGGGTAAGCGAGGACGAAGAGCTAAGAGAAGCAGTCGCCATAGCGCGCTACGTGCGGATTTCGCCATACAAGGCAAGGGTCGTGGCCGACCTGATAAGAGGCGTCGACGTCGAGGAAGCCGCACGCATACTGACGTTCTCGAAGCGCGCGGCAGCCCGCCCCTTGCTCAAGCTGCTCGAGTCGGCGGTGGCCAACGCGTCCCAGAAGTACGGTTTCGACCGGGACGAGCTTTACGTGAGCCGTGTCTTCGTCGACGAAGGGCCCACCCTGAGACGCTGGCGACCGAGGGCCCGAGGTAGGGCGACGAGGATTCGCAAGCGGACTTGCCACATGACGGTCGCCGTGGCCAGGGCGACGGAGGAGTAGTCGGGAATGGGTCAGAAGGTCAATCCGTACGGCTTCCGCCTGGGCATGGTGACCCAGTGGAAGTCTCGCTGGTTTGCCGAGAAGAACTACAAGACCTACCTGATCGAGGACATCCGCATACGGGAGTACATCAACAGAACGCTGCACCGTGCCGGGATCTCCAGAATCGAGATAGAACGCAAGAGCCCCGAGTCCATCGTCGTGGACATCCACACGGCCCGACCGGGAATCGTGATCGGAAGGGGCGGTGCCGAGGTCGAGCGAATTCGCAAGGAAATCCAGAAGTTGACCGGGCGACGGGCTCAGGTCTCCATAGTCGAGGTGAAGAACCCCGAACAGGACGCCGTACTGCTCGCCCAGGCGATCGCGGACCAGCTGGCAGGAAGGGTCAGCTTCAGGCGAGCAATGAAGCGGGCGGTACAGGCAGCGCTGAAGTCGCCGGGTGTCCAGGGTGTCAGGGTGCAGTGCTCGGGTCGGCTGGGGGGCGCCGAGATGTCCCGACGAGAGTGGTACAGGGAGGGGCGTGTACCTCTTCACACCTTGCGGGCCGACATCGACTACGGCTTCGCCGAGGCCAGGACCAAGGCCGGTCAGATAGGGGTAAAGGTCTGGCTCTACAAGGGCGACGTGGCCGAGTACCGAAGGCCTGAGGAGGAAGAGAAGATCGCTGTGGAAGCCGCAATGGCGGCAGGGATATCCACCCACGTGACGTCGCCGAAAGCCAGAGCGGAAGCTGCCACGGGAGAACCCCTGGTACGGCCGATCCCCGAAGAGGTCGAGTCACTCGAAGAGGTCTCCGGAGGAAAGCGCCTGATCGTGGCAAGGACCCGCTCTCAGGCCGAGCGCCCTTCCCGGGAAGAGGAGCCAGGGCGGGCCGAGGCCTCTACCGACAAGGTCTCCTCCGAATCGGGTACCGCCACGGAAACCGCCTCGGAGGGAGCCGTCTCGGCAAGCGAGCAGGCCAGGGGAGAGGAGGGAGGTCCCCGAGCCGAAGGTGCCGAGGGCTCCGGCGAGCAGGGCACGACCGGGGAGGACTGAGAGGGCCCACCCTCCGGGGCGGGGAAGCTCGCGTCGCAACCGGCAGCTGTTGCTGCGTCTCGTAGTTTCACCGGCTGCCGTCTTCTCGCAGGCGGCAAAATGCCGGCAGAGAGGAAGTGGCGGTTCGCTACAGTAGCCAACTTGGCTGCGTTCGACGAATCGATGGGGTGTTCCGGCCGTGTTGATGCCGCGAAAGTACAAGCACAGAAAGCAACAGCGTGGGCGCATGACCGGCGCTGCCAAGGGCGGCACACGGGTCTGCTGGGGTGACTACGGTCTGCAAGCTCTCGAGCCGGGCTGGATCACCAACCGCCAGATCGAGGCCGCAAGAATCGCCATTACTCGCCACATCCGCCGTGGCGGAAAGGTATGGATCACGGTCTTTCCCGACAAGCCGGTGACCTCCAAGCCCCTCGAGTCCCGCATGGGATCTGGCAAGGGCAACCCGGAAAAGTGGGTGGCCGTGGTCAAGCCCGGCCGTGTGCTCTTCGAGCTTGCCGGCGTGCCAGAGCCGGTGGCCAGGGAAGCCATGAGACTGGCTTCCCACAAGCTACCGGTCAAGAGCCGCTTCGTGACTAGGGAGGTCTGACCTCTCATGCCGACGAAGGCGAGCGAGCTCAGAGAGGTCTCTACAGAGGAGCTCCACGAGAAGGTCGAAGAGCTGAAGGCAGAGCTCTTCAACCTCAGGTTCCAGAAGGCCACGGGCAGGCTGGACAACTACAAGCGATTGAGGGAGGTCCGCAAGGAGCTCGCCAGGACGCTCACGGTAATCCGGGAGCGGGAGTTGGGAATCGAGTGCATCCGAAGGGCCGAAGAGCCCGAAAGGCGAAGAAGGAGGAAGCTCTTCAGAAGGCGGCCCGTAGAAGAGGAAGTCGAGGAGAGACCCGAAGAAGAAGAGGCCCTCGACGAGGAAGAGGGTGAAGACGAAGAGGTCTCGACTGACCAAGACGAAGAGGTCTCGACTGACCAAGAGGACAAGTGATGGCGGAGAATTCCTCGCAAACGCGTGCCAGAGGAATCAGAAAGCGGCGAATAGGTGTGGTCACCAGCGCCAAGATGGACAAGACGGCGGTGGTGGCGGTCGAGCGTACCCTGAGGCACCCCAAGTACGGCCGGATAGTCAAGTCGACCAAGAAGTACTACGCGCACGACGAGGACAATTCGGTACGGGAAGGCGACCGAGTCCTCATCGTCGAGACGCGCCCGCTGTCCAGACTGAAGCGCTGGCGCGTGGCGGAGATCCTGGAGAGGGCTAAGTAGTCCGGAGCAGCTACGGTGATCCAGCAGGAGTCACGGCTCAAGGTAGCCGACAACACGGGCGCGAAGGAGGTGTTGTGCATCCGCGTCCTCGGTGGCTCGGGGAGGCGGTATGCGTCGATAGGCGACGAGTTCATCGGCACGGTCAAGGAAGCGACGCCGGCTTCACAGGTCAAGAAGGGCGACGTCGTCAGGTGCGTGGTGGTGCGGACCCGCAAGGAAGTTCGCAGGCCCGACGGTAGCTACATCCGCTTCGACGACAATGCCTGCGTTCTCGTGAACGACCAGAAGCAGCCTCGTGGGACCCGCATCTTCGGCCCGGTCGGCCGCGAACTGCGGGACAAGCGCTTCATGAGGATCGTTTCCCTGGCGCCGGAGGTGATCTAGGTGGCGTCGCGAGCCGAAGCCAGGAAGGCCTCCAAGATCAAGATCAGGCGTGGCGACACTGTCAGGATCGTCGCGGGCAAGGACCGAACTGCCCGGAATGCCGAGGGGCGAGTGGTGCGAGTCATCCCGGAGAGAGGCTTGGTGATCGTCGAGGGGCTCAACGTAGCCAAGAAGCACCAGAAACCCTCGGGCCGTGTGATGCAAGGTGGGCGGATCGACAAGGAGATGCCGGTCCACATCTCGAACGTGATGCTGGTGTGCAAGACTTGCGGGCCCGTCCGCGTCGGCTACAGCTTCACCGACGCCGGCAAGATCCGCGTCTGCAAGAGCTGTGGGGACGAGGTATGAGCGGGAACGGAGACGCTCCGGTACCCCGCATGAAGAAGAAGTACCTCGAAGAGGTGCGCCCCGCCCTCATGAAGAAGCTGGGGCTTTCCAACATCATGGAGGTGCCCAGACTCGAAAAGATCGTCGTGAACATGGGCGTGGGCGAGGGGGTCACCGACCCCAAGAAAGTCGACGGGGCCATGCAAGACCTGGCGGTGATAACCGGGCAGAAGCCGCGCCTGAACCGTGCAAAGAAGTCCATCGCGGGATTCAAGCTCAGGAAGGGTATGCCCATCGGAGTCTCGGTCACCTTGAGAGGCGACCGTATGTGGGAGTTCTACGACAGGACCGTGACGCTTGCGATCCCCAGGGTTCGTGACTTCAGGGGAATGTCGCCGAAGTCCTTCGACGGGCGCGGCAACTACAGCTGGGGCTTCACGGAGCAGCTCGTCTATCCCGAGATCGACTACGACAAGATCGACGCGGTACGTGGAATGGACATAACCATCGTCACGACCGCCGAGACCGACGAAGCAGCCTACGAACTGCTGCTGGCGTTGGGGTTTCCGTTCAGGCGAAAGGAGACCTAGCTTGGCTCGGAAGGCGCTCATCGAGAAGTGCAAGAAGGAGCCCAAGTTCGCCGTCCGCAAGTACTCGAGGTGCGAGCGGTGCGGACGTCCCAGGGCTGTGTTCCGCAAGTTCGGCCTGTGCAGGCTCTGCCTCAGGGAGCTTGCGCACAAGGGCGAAATTCCGGGGTTGAAGAAGGCGTCCTGGTAGGTGAGCGATGAGCCAGACAGATCCCATCGCAGACATGCTCACCGCGATCAGGAACGCGAACCAGGTTTACAAGAAGGAGCTCGAGACTCCGCTCTCCAAGTTCAAGCTCGCGCTCGCATCCCTGCTGCACGAGGAGGGCTACATCGAGGGCTACGAAGTGGTGGAGGCCTCTCCGGTCCCGCGGCTCGTGATCAAGCTGAAGTACGGGCCTGACAAGGAGCGGGTGATACAGGGCATCAGACGGGTATCCAAACCGGGACGGAGGGTATACATGAGGGCCGGCAAGTTGCCCAGGGTGTTGGGAGGGATGGGCATCGCCGTCATCTCCACGCCGAAAGGGTTGATGTCCGACCGCAAGGCCAGGCGCCAGCGCCTCGGCGGCGAGGTCGTCTGCGAGGTCTGGTAGTCCTGGGGAGTCGGGAGTTCTCGGGCGTGTCGCGGATAGGGAACAGGCCCATAAGCGTCCCGGAGGGAGTCGATCTGGAAGTCGACGGCCGCAATCTCAGGGTGAGGGGTCCCAGAGGGGCTCTCGAGTGGACCTTGCCCGAAGGGATAGCTATAAGCCTCGAGGACGGCGTCGTGCGGGTCTCCAGGTCTTCGGACGACAGGACCGTAAAGGCCATGCACGGCCTGGCGGGCGCCCTGATCTCCAACATGGTCGAGGGCGTATCCAAGGGATTCACGAAGTCGCTCGAGATCGTGGGTGTGGGATACAGGGCACAGGCCAAGGGGAGAGGGGTCGAGCTCAGCCTGGGATACTCGCACCCGATCGTCTACGAGCCTCCAGAGGACATCACCCTCGAGGTGCCCTCCCCCACCAAGATCGTGGTGTCCGGCATCGACAAGCAAAAGGTCGGGCAGGTAGCAGCCGAGTTGCGGTCCTTCAGGCCGCCCGAGCCTTACAAGGGCAAGGGGGTCCGCTACGAAGGAGAGCAGGTCCGGCGAAAGGCCGGGAAGACCGGCGCATGACGTAGTAGCGAGAGGATCCTATGGCAAGGCGTACGAGGGAGCAACAGCGCAAGCGTCGCCACATGCGGGTAAGGAAGAAGGTCTTCGGTACCCCGGACCGGCCGCGCCTTGTCGTATTCAGGTCCTCGAGGCACATCTATGCCCAGCTCGTAGACGACACCACCGGCCGGGTGCTGGCAGCGGCCTCCACCCTCGAGAAGCTCGAAGTACCCGAGGACGGACCTCCCAACCGCAAGGTGCGCGAAGCCGAGGCGGTCGGGAAGCTGCTGGGCGCCAGGGCCACGGAGAAGGGAATAGCTCGCGTCGTATTCGACAGGGGCGGGTACCTCTACCACGGCAGGGTGGCGGCACTCGCCGAAGGAGCTCGGCAAGCGGGCCTGCAGTTCTGAGTGACGAGCTGGAGAAGATGGTAGAACCGCGCAGAGATTTCTTCGTCGAGGACGACTCCCAAGCCTTCGAGGAGCGGGTCGTCGAGATCAACCGCGTAGCCAAGGTCGTGAAGGGAGGACGGCGCTTCAGCTTCACGGCCCTCGTCGTGGTCGGCGACCAGAGGGGAAGGGTGGGAGTCGGTTACGGGAAGGCTCGGGAAGTCCCCATGGCCATCCAGAAGGGAGTAGAGGAGGCCAAGAAGAACTTCCTGACGGTGCCGATGGCGGGAACGACGATCACTCATGCGGTCCAGGCCGAGTGGGGAGGCGCGAGGGTTCTGTTGCGTCCTGCCGCACCTGGAACCGGCGTCATCGCCGGCGGAGGAGTGAGGGCGATCCTGGAGTGTGCAGGCGTGAAGGACGTCCTGGGCAAGTCTCTCGGGAGCCCCAACGCCATCAACGTCGTGAGGGCGACGGTGGAGGCTCTCCGGAAGCTGCGCAACCCCGACGAGGTCTCTCGCCTTCGGGGACTACCTGCAGAGGAGATCATGCCGAGAGCTCTGGTCGAGGCGTACAGGAAGTCGCACAGGGCGGAGAGCGAGGCTGCTCCCGCGGCAAGCGAAGCCGGTCCCGTGGCAAGCGAGGCCGGTCCCGCGGCAAGCGACGCCGATGGTGCAAGCAGGGAGGACTCCGAGGTTTCGGTCAGCACACCCTCAGTCGGCAATGGTCAGACCGACCAGCAGTCCAGTGGCGAGGAGGCACTGGCAGATGTCTGACGGGGCGAAGCTGGCCATCACGCAGACCAGGAGCGCCATAGGCTCCAAGCCCGACCAGCGACGCACGCTCAAGGCACTGGGACTGAGGCGCATCGGACATACGGTGGTCAAGGAGGACAGGCCAGAGATCAGGGGGATGGTAAGGGTGGTCTCGCACCTCGTCAAGGTGGAGGTGGTGAAGTGAGGCTGCACCACCTGCGCCCGCCGGAGGGGTCACGGAAGAGAGCCATAAGAGCAGGACGCGGAGAGTCCGGCCGTCGCGGCAAGACCGCGGGAAGGGGGACCAAGGGCCAGAAGGCCAGGGACCAGAGCAAGGTTGGCTTCGAGGGCGGACAGACACCGCTCAAGCTGAGACTCCCCAAGATGAAGGGTTTCAAGAACCCCTTCAGACGCGAGTATGCCGTGGTCAACGTCGGCAGGCTTGCTGAAGCCTTCGAGGCGGGTGCTATCGTGGACACCGAGGCGCTCCGCTCCAAGGGTCTGGTCACCAAGAAGAAGTTGCCCGTGAAGCTCCTGGCCGAGGGCGATATAGACAAGGCCCTCACGATTCGTGTCGATGCGTGCTCGGCGAAGGCCAGGGAAAAGGTCGAGGCGGCCGGCGGCAGCGTCGAGACAGTACAGGGCTGACAGAGGCTCACGCGCTCCTACCCTGAGAGCGCGAGCTTTTCGGAGGGGTAGTTGCTCTCCTCGTTCAAGAACATCTTCCGCATAGCAGACCTGCGCAACAAGATCCTCTTCACCCTGCTCGTCATCGCCATCTACAGGGTGGGGGCCCACATACCTGTGCCCGGTGTGAGCGTACAGGCCCTTCAGCAGGTGCGAGAACAGACCGAGAGCCAGGGCATCGTTGCGTTCCTGGATCTCTTCTCGGGGGGCGCGCTGACGAACCTATCCGTATTCTCGCTCGGGATCATGCCCTACATCACTTCCTCGATCATCATGCAGCTGATGGGAGTGGTCATCCCGAAGCTGCAGCAATGGCGAGAGCAGGGTGAGATAGGCCAGCGCAAGATCACGCAGTGGACCCGTTACGTGACCGTGGCCCTTGCGACGATGCAGGCGACGGGAATTCTGTTCCTGGCGCACAACCGCCAGCTTTTCGCCATCGGCGGGCCTCAGATCGACGTCGACGTGATTCCGGTCTGGAACGTGGGGCGGGTCATCCTCATGGTCCTCACGCTATCGGCGGGAACAGCCCTGATCATGTGGCTGGGCGAGCTGATCACCCAGAGGGGCATAGGCAACGGGATGTCGCTCCTCATCTTCGTCAGCGTGATCTCCAGGCTTCCCTTCCAGGGGACGGCAGTGTTCAAGACCGGAGGCGTGGTGAAGTTCGCCTTCATCGTCCTGCTTACGTTGGGCATCCTGGTGGCGATCGTCTTCGTAGACCAGGGCAAGGAGAAGGTCCCCATTCACTTCTCCAAGCGGCTTGTCGGCCGGCGTGTCTACGGGGGGGCTACCACGTACCTGCCGGTCAAGGTGAACAACGCGGGCGTCATCCCGATCATCTTCGCCAGCTCGGTGCTTTACATGCCGAGCTTGCTCGCTACCACGCTGCCCTTCGAGGGATTCAGGAACTGGGTCAACACCCACCTCGCGTCCCAGACCTCCTTCTGGTACCTGAGCTTTTACTTCATGATGATCATCTTCTTTTCCTACTTCTACACGGCCATCCAGTTCGACCCGGTGCGCCAGGCCGACTCGATAAAGAAGCAAGGCGGCTTCATTCCGGGAATCCGCCCGGGCAGGCCCACCGCCGAATACCTCGACAGAATCCTCACACGCATCACCCTCCCCGGCTCGCTCTACCTTGCGCTGATAGCGGTGGTCCCAACGGTCGTCTTCGCTCTCTGGCGGCTGGGCCAGCAGATACCTTTCGGCGGTGCATCGATCCTGATCGTGGTCGGAGTGGCTTTAGAGACCATGAAGCAGATCGACAGCCAGCTCACCATGCGCAACTACGAAGGCTTCCTCAGGTGAGCCGCCGAAGTCCTCTCTCCACGGGCAGTCCGCGGGCGAGAAAGGCCGGTGGTCATGGCGGGTAGCGAGCAGGCCCCAGCGTTCTCCACGCCTCCCAAGCCTCTTCGGGGCATACTTCTAGGACCGCCCGGCGCGGGAAAGGGAACCCAGGCGAAGAACCTGGCAGATGCCTTCGGCGCCGTCCATCTGTCTACGGGCGACGTCCTGCGCGCAGAGGTGGCTGCTGGAACCGAGCTTGGCAAGAAGGCAAAGGGTTTCATGGACGCCGGAGACCTGGTTCCCGACCAGCTCGTGGTCGAGGTGGTCAAGCACCGCCTTGCCTCAGGGGATGCCGCCAGGGGGTACCTATTGGACGGCTTTCCCCGTTCCCTCGAGCAAGCAGAGATGCTCGACCTCATGCTGGAGTACGACGAGGCCCCGAACGTGGTAGTCCTGCTGGATATCTCCGACGACGAGGTAGTGGAGCGGCTTTCCGGGCGGGAGACCTGTTCGAATCCTGGGTGTGCCCGCGTCTATTCCAGGACGGCGAACCCTCCCAAGACCGAAGGAGTCTGTGACGTATGCGGCTCCGCTCTGGTCGTGCGGAACGACGACCGCCCGGATGCCATACGCCAGCGCCTCGTCCAGTACCACGAAAAGACGGCTCCCCTCATAGACCACTACCAGCGGGCGGGGTTGCTGGTACGGGTGGACGGGTCCGGTTCGATTGACGAGGTCGCCACCCGGCTGGTGACCGCGGTGCGCGACCGCCTGTCGGCCTGAGAGGTTTCGGAGTCCACTGGAGGCCCCCTCTCTTGGAGATCGTAGCCCGCGTTACGCGCAAGTCGGCAGAGCAGATAGCCACCATGCGCAAGGCCGGCCGAATAGTGGCGGAGACGCTTGCGATGCTCCTCGAACACGTCAGGCCTGGCGTGACGACAGCCCGTCTGGACGAGCTGGCCGAGGACTTCATACGGTCTAGGGGCGCCGTGCCGAGCTTCAAGGGTTACCGTGGCTACCCGGCTTCGATCTGCACTTCTCCGAACCAGGTAGTCGTTCACGGGATTCCGGGCGACTACCGGCTCGCCGAAGGCGACATACTCTCCATCGACTGCGGTGCCATCTGGGGCGGCATGCACGGCGACTCGGCAGTCACGGTAGCGGTGGGAGAGGTCAGCCCCCAGGCGCGCCACCTCATCGATACGAGCAAAAGAGCGCTCGAGGCCGGGATAGCCGCTTGCAGGGCGGGCAATACCATCGGAGACATAGGGCACGCAGTCCAGTCGGTCGTCGAGGGAGAAGGGCTCTACGTGGTCCGCGACTACGTCGGCCACGGGATCGGCGAAGAGATGCACGAGCCGCCACAGATTCCCAACTACGGCTGTCCCGGTGAGGGGAAGCGGATAAAGACAGGGCACGTGTTCGCCATAGAGCCGATGGTCAACGTCGGGACCGAGAAGACCGTGGTAAGGGAGGACGGCTGGACAGTGGAGACTGCGGACGGCTCGCTCTCGGCGCACTTCGAGCACACCGTGGCGGTCCTGGACGACGGACCCGAGGTGCTGACGGCGCTCTGAGCGAGCAGTCATCCGGGGTCACCCCGAGGCTCGGGAGGAGCGGCGTTCGAGTCCCGGATTTCCCGGCCGGGGCCGTGGCATGGCGCGTGGTCCGTCCGGCTCATCGGACGGCTGGCATCCCCTCTGCAGGGCCGCGGCGGCGTGCCGGTGCTCAGGTAGTCCTGATCGACTGGCAATCACGGCTGGTAGACTACGGAATCGCCTTGAGTAGCCGACGGCATCGAGGGAGGAGCAAAGGGGAGACTTGCCCAAGAAGGAAGAGCCCATCGAGGTGGAGGGCACGGTCATCGAGCCCTTGCCCAATGCGACCTTCAGGGTCGAGCTGGACAACGGCCACAAGGTACTGGCGCACATCTCCGGCAAGATGAGGATGCACTACATCCGCATCCTCCCCGGTGACAGGGTGGTCGTGGAACTCTCTCCTTACGATCTGTCTCGGGGTCGTATCGTCTACCGCCACAAGTGAGAATGCAGTAGCGGCCCTGGGCGTTTTCTGGTAATGTGATGCGCCGTGCGCCAGTTCGGCGTCCCAGGTATCGACTCTCTTTCTCTTGCCCCTTCGACTCCCAGGTGGAGGAGCGCGGTGAAGGTTCGTCCTTCGGTAAAGAAGATATGCGACAAGTGCCGTGTTATCAGGCGGCACGGGCGTGTGCGCGTCATCTGCACTAACCCCAGGCACAAGCAAAGGCAGGGTTGATGGCGCGCATTGCAGGGGTCGACCTTCCCAGGGACAAGAGGGTAGAGGTAGCTCTCACTTACATATACGGGGTAGGGCTCAGCCTCTCCAGGCAGATCCTCGCTGCAACCGGTGTCAGCCCCGACACCCGGGTGAGGGACCTTTCCGACGACGAAGTGGTGGCCATCCGCCGCTACATCGATCAGAACCTCAAGGTCGAGGGAGACCTGCGGCGGGAGGTCTCTCAGGCAATAAAGAGGAAGATGGAAATCGGTACTTACCAGGGGCTCAGGCACCGGCGGGGGCTTCCGGTCAGAGGGCAGCGAACCCATACCAACGCCCGTACCCGCAAGGGGCCACGCAAGACCGTAGCAGGTAAGAAGAAGGCCGGAAAGAAGCACTGATGAACCAGAAGAGACGCGGCCGTAGCCGAGGAAGGAAGAAGGACAAGAAGAACATCTCCTACGGTGTGGCGCACATAAAGTCCTCGTTCAACAACACCATCATCACGATCACGGACGCAGCCGGGAACACTATTGCCTGGGCTTCGTCTGGCAACGTGGGGTTCAAGGGAAGCCGGAAGTCCACTCCATTTGCCGCCCAGCAAGCTGCGACCGCCGTGGCCAAGCGGGCCCAAGAGCACGGGGTCCAGAAGGTGGACGTGCTGATAAAGGGCCCGGGATCCGGCCGTGAGACCGCCTACAGGGCGCTCATGGCGGCAGGACTGGAAATCGGGGCCGTAAAGGATGTCACGCCGGTCCCCCACAATGGGTGCCGGCCCCGCAAGAGGCGCAGGGTCTGAGGGGGATTCGATGGCGAGGTATCTCGGTCCGGCCTGCAAGCTGTGCAGGCGTGAGAAGGTGAAGCTCTTTCTGAAGGGGGCCAAGTGTACCTCTCCGGCCTGCCCCATCGACCGCAGGCCGTACCCCCCGGGCGAGCACGGTCGTATCCGGCCGAGAACCACCGAGTACATGCTTCAGTTGAGGGAAAAGCAGAAGGCGCGCCGCATCTACGGCGTCCTCGAGAAGCAGTTCCGCCGGTACTACAAGGAGGCCACGCGAATGCGTGGGGTCACCGGCGAGAACCTGTTGAGACTCCTGGAGCTGCGTCTGGACAACGCCGTGTTCAGGGCGGGCTTTGCCGAGAGCAGGGCGCAGGCCAGGCAGCTCGTCCGCCACGGCCATTTCGTGGTGAACGGCAAGAAGGTAGACATCCCGAGCTACCAGTTGAAGCCGGGCGACACCTTCTCGCTACGGGAGAAGAGCAAGAACCTCGTCGTGGTCAGGCACTCCATCGACACGCTGGGCCACCGGCAGATCCCGGGGTGGCTGCAGGCCGACCACGAGAACCTGAAGGCAACAGTGCTCAGGGAGCCCTTGAGGGAAGAGATCGACATCCCGGTCAACGAGCAGCTCATAATCGAGCTTTACTCGAAGTGACCTCGCCCCTGAGGGGGTCGTGCCTTGGGGAGCCCAAGGCTACAGGCTGGAGCCATATGGCGCCATATGAGGTTTCCGGGGCCGGCACCCGGATTTGCAAACGGATATGAGGCTGCATTAGACCGTCGTACAGAGATGAACTTGCGGAAGCCGGCGCCGCAGGTTCGATTCTGCGACGCGGGAGGTGGTACGTGCTTACCATACGGCGCCCCAAGCTGACCCTGCCCGAGGAGCTGAACAGCGAACTTCCGGCAAACCGACGGAAGTTCCTGATCGAGGACTTGCCTTCGGGATTCGGCTACACCATCGGGAACTCCCTGAGAAGAACCTTGCTCTCTTCGGTTCCGGGGGCGGCGATGACCCGCATCCAGATCCACGGGGTCAGCCACGAGTTCTCCACCGTCCCCGGAGTAAGGGAGGACGTAATCGCGCTGATCCTCAACTTGAAGGAGGTCGTCCTGCGCAGCTTCTCGGACGAGCCGGTCGAGATCAGGCTCGAGAAGCGTGGCCCCGCAGAGGTCGTCGCAGGCGACTTCCAGTGCCCTCCAGAAGTGGAGGTCGTCAACAAGGATTTCGTCATCGCCCACGTTTCCAGGTCGGGCCGGCTGGAGCTGACGGCGACGGTCGAGCGTGGTTATGGGTATGTGACCGCCGAGAAGAACAAGGTCGAAGGAGCTCCGATCGGCGTCATCCCCATCGACTCGATCTACTCGCCGGTGCGGCGGGTCAGCTATCGGGTCGACCAGACCATGGAGCGCGACAGCGTGGTTCTCGACGTGGAAACCAACGGGGCGATAGAACCGGCAGAGGCGGTGTCGTCGGCGGCTCGGACCCTCGTCAACCTTCTCGAGGTGGTGGCCGAGGCGGTGGAGGCGCCTGCCCTCGAGATCGGGGAGGCAGTTGTCGAGAAGCCGATCAGCCCCGACCTGGAGCGCCCGATCGAGGCCCTCGACCTCTCCGAGCGGCCCAGGAACTGCCTGAAGCGCGCTCAGATCTTCACGATCGCCGACCTCGTATCCAAGACCGAACAGGAGCTGATGGCTCTGCAGAACTTCGGTCAGAAGTCGCTGGACGAGGTCAAGCAGAAGCTGGACGAAATGGGACTCTCGCTTGCCGACTCCGTCCCTTCGACCACACAGGCAGGGCGAGTCTCGACCTCGAGGGCTGCTGGGGCTGAGGACGACAGCTCCGACGAGGACGAAGGGGCAGAGCCTGTCCTGGCCGAGGGGCAGGAGCCGGAGGAATCCGGCGTCGAGGAAGCAGGGTAATAGGGAGGCCAAGATGCCCAGGCCCAGGAAAGGACCGAGGCTGGGGAGTGGCCCAGCGCACCAGAAGTTGATGCTGGCGAACATCTGCCGATCCCTCATCCTCGACGACGCCCGCCGGGCGGGGGGCGCCCCCGGGCGCCTCAAGACGACCGTGGCCAAGGCGAAGGCCGCTCAGCCGCTGATGGAGCGCCTCATCACCAAGGCGAAGCGAGGGACGCTGCACGACCGCCGCCAGGTCATGGCAGTCCTTCACGACAAGGACCTGACCTACTGGCTGTTCACCAACGTGGCTGCCCGCTACGAGGACCGAGACGGCGGGTATACCCGCATTACCAGAATCGGCCCCCGCAAGGGAGACGGGGCCGAGATGGCCCTGCTGGAGCTGGTCTAAGCGCAGACTTCCAGCGACTCGCACCTGCTCTGCGCGGTTGGCGACCTGGCTGGTGTCGGGCGAGTCCGAAGGGGGCGGCCGCAACCTGATGGCCGCAGCCAGATGAGCGAGGTGTCTGAGCAGACCACACCAAGGGTCCTCCTGCTGCGGCTCGCCTACGACGGGACCGACTTCAAGGGCTTTGCGAAGCAGCCCGGCTTGCGGACCGTGGAGGGCGTTCTGGAAGAGGCGCTCTCGACAGTGTTGCGGCCCTCGGGGCGGCTCGAGATCTCGGTCGCCGGAAGGACCGACGCCGGCGTCCATGCCCTGGGCCAGGTGGTCTCGGTGCGGACCGATTCCGACCTCTCCGTGGACAGGGTCCAGCGCTCCCTGCGCAAGCTGCTCCCTTCCGACATCGAGGTAGCCGTCGAGGAGGCCGGCGCCGGCTTCGATGCCCGGAGGCTCGCCATTTACAGGAAGTACCGCTACAGGCTGCTTACCTCTGCCCGTCCCGACCCTCACCGGCGCAACAGGGTGTGGTGGACAGGGGAGCTCGCTTCCGAGAAGGTCGAAGTCCTCGAGCGCGCCGCCGAGCTGGTGGTGGGCACTCACGACTTCCGGTCTTTCTGCAAGGACGCTGCCCGGCGCCCAGATACCACCCGTACGGTCGAGGAGGCCAGATGGAGGCGACCGGAGTGCTCGTGCGGTTGCTGTGCCGATGAGCTCTGGTTCGAGATCAAAGCGAAGGCCTTCTGCCAGGAGATGGTGAGGCGACTGGTGGGGGCAATGGTCGGCTGGGCCCTCGAGGGGAAGGAGCCCCTCCCTCCCGAGCGAGTGGTTACCTACTCCTGGAAACCCGCCCCGCCCCAGGGTCTGTACCTTGTAGAGGTGGGGTATCCGTAGGGCACGGTCCGGTTAGAGGCGGGATATCGGAGGGCACGGTCCGGTTAGAGGCGGCCGCCCGGTGGACGGAGCCGACTCCGGAGAACTCAGGTGCTGAGCCGGCTTGGGACTGGTGCAGCCGGAAGCCCCGAGGACTCGGTCGGTGCGAGCCCTGAGTGACGGAGCTGGCGGCCCGGAGGACGCAGCCGGCACCAGCCCGGGAGACCGAGGTAAGGAGTCTCGTATGGAAGAGGGTTCCCGAACCGAAATTTCCGAGGAGGAGTGGAAGCGGCGCCTCACTCCGGAGCAGTACGCGGTCTGCCGCCAGAAGGCGACCGAACCGCCTTTTTCGGGACGCCTCCTCTACAACAAGGAAGAGGGGACCTACTCCTGTGTCGCATGCAAGGCGGTGCTCTTCGAGTCCTCCACGAAGTTCGATTCGGGTACGGGATGGCCGAGCTTCTTCCAGCCGGTCTCGCCCGATGCCGTGAGGGAGGAGCCTGACTACTCGCACGGCATGGTGCGCACCGAGGTCGTCTGCGCGAGGTGCGGCTCCCACCTCGGCCATGTTTTCCCCGACGGCCCCGAGCCCACCGGGCTGAGGTACTGCATCAACTCGATAGCGCTCGAATTTCAGCCGGCCCGAGAGGGCTCGTAGGCGGAGGATCGCCCGCACCGGTTCCGGCCAGCGAGCCTGTGAGCACCCGTAGGCCGCGGACCGCCCAGCAGCCCCTTGGGGCAGCCCCGGCTTTACTCCACCCCGATGTAGATGAACCCGTAGCCCTCGTCCCTGAAGTCGATGCCCTCTGCCTTCAGGGATGGAGCCCAGTTGCCGGTCACTTCGGGGTTGGTCTCTTCCATCCCGTGGTCGGCGAAGAGGAAGAAGGCGGTCTCCTCGAAGGCCCCTGCCTGCTCGATCGAGTCGAGGATCTCTCCGATCCTGCCGTCGGTGTCCCTCACACCTGCCCGTGCGATCTCGGAGTGGGGCCCTCCCCTGTGCATCGCGGTGTCGGTGAGGGTGAAGTTGCACCACATAAAGAGGGGGCGGGGGTATTCCTTTCCCTGGAAGTGGCCCTTCCAGAGAGAGGTGGCGAGGTACACCCCGAGGTGGTCCGCCATGGTGGACCACTCGTAGTCCTTGTAGGGGCGCACGAACTGTTCGGAGGCGTGCGGAAGTGGCTTGCGGCTGTCGGGCAGTCCTTGCCACTCGCCCTTTCGCATCAAGCCGAAGGTCGAGAAGTCTGCCCCTCCGTCGGCAGGCTCGTTGATAGCCGCCGTGAAGGCGGTGGGGAACGACCGGTGGAGTGCCTGGTGAACGGTCTCTACCTCGTCCGAGACCCAATTCGACCACAGATGCCAGGTGGCCGGATGGTTGGTGTCGATGCGCTTGCGCTCCGTGCGGTGCCAGAAGGAATTGTGCAGAACCCTATGGCGTCCCGGATATGCGCCCGTGACGATCGCGGTGTGGTTGGCGAGAGTGACCGTGGGGAACCCTGCCATCGCGCCGTAGCGGAAGACTGTCCCCATCGCGGCTATGCGGGCGATGTTGGGGACTTCGCCCTTCTCGATCATGTCGGCGAGCACGTTGGGGTTGCAGCCGTCCAGCAAGAACGTCACCACGTGCCGGGGCGGAGAGTCGGGTTCGATCAGGTCGTCGATGGGCTGCCCGTCCTGGGCCTTGAGGTACAGGCCGTCGACCTCGACGCCGGTCTCGGAGCGCCCCTTGCCGGGCCGGGCTCCCAGTAGCTTCAGTATGGTAGGCGCTATGTCGATCAGGCGGGCGTGGCGGTCAATCACGCCCAGTCTTGCGATCCCCTTGCCCCCGGCGATGAACGGCGCTCTGGCCTGGACCACGTCAAGGGAACCGTGCTCGCCCCGGTGCCCTCCCTCGTCCTCCCAGTTGTGGGCGGCGGTGTGGACCGCTGCGATGTCGGGTGCGTTCTCGTCGTCGAAGACCTGCGAGATCGTCTCGTAGGCGTTCGGGTACTGGTTCTTCGAGGGGTCGGGGTAGAGGTTCGCCAGTTCCTCGGAGAGTGGGGCGAAAGCAGTGGGGTCCTGGCGTTCCAGGATGTTCTCGCCCTCGACGTCGACCACTTCGTAGCAGAAGCGCTCCCCTTCGGGGACTCTCCTGAAGCGGACGGTTCCGAGGGAGTTTCCGGCGACGTAGAGATCGTCGCCGTCAAGCTCTCGCCAGATGGCCATCTCGCAGATTCGCCCGATCTCTGGAGAGGTCAGGACATCGATTGCTGCCCGCTTCTGGGCTTCGAAGTTCGCTCGCTCCGACATCTCGGCCACCTCCTCGACAAGCCACATTACCACGCGCTCTCGACATCTGTTCCATGGAGGGAGAACTGTGCTGACATTCCTGACAAGCGGCGAGGCGGCTGCAGGGTCGCTTCGGTGCGAGGCCATGCAAGGGAAAGGTGCGCAAAGTCCTGACTGAGAGGGTACGGAAGCCAGGCACCGGGCCCAGCCTATTGCTTTGACGCGCTGCTCCCTGTGCCTTAGCCTAGAGGGTCCGCGCTTGGCTCCAGGACGAGACAACGCGGTTGGACGACCACCATCGACGATTCAAAGCCGAATCTACATGCTGCGTGCCAGAACCTATACCCCCAAGAAGGGCGACATCCAGCAACGTTGGTACGTGGTGGATGCCGAGGGCAAGACGCTCGGCCGCCTAGCCTCGACCGTGGCATCCGTGCTCCGGGGAAAGCACAAGCCGTGCTTCACCCCGAATATGGACACGGGCGACCACGTCGTGGTAGTGAACGCCGAGAAGGTCGTCCTCACCGGAAACAAGTGGGAATCCAAGAAGTACTACCGGCACTCGGGGTACCCCGGCGGGCTCAAGGAAACAACGGCCAAGGACCTCAGGGATTCGCATCCGACCCGGGTTGTAGAGGCTGCGGTAAAGGGGATGCTTCCCAAGAACCGGCTGGGAAGAAAGCTCTTCAAGAAGCTCCACGTCTACGCGGGGCCCGACCACCCTCATGTGGCGCAGAAGCCCGAGCCGCTCGAGATCGGAGGCTGAGGCAGAGGTGGGACAAGGCAAGTCCAGGGAGTCGAGGGTGTCCGAGGGCAGGGGTGGCCGGGGTCACTGGCGTGACTCCTTCACGCTTCCGGAGGGATTGGAGATAAGGCCTTCCTCGAAGGTACATGCCGGGCGTCGCAAGTCGTCGGTAGCTCGGGTGCGTATATTGCCCGGCCAGGGTAGGGTCTTCGTCAACGGCCGACTCGCCGGAGACTATTTCACCTCGGCCCTGCAGGAGTGGCAGGTCTTCGAGCCTTTGCGGGTGACGGGACTTCAGGACAAGGTCGACGTGATCGTCAACGCTCAGGGAGGGGGAAAGAGCGGCCAGGCCGACGCGACTCGCCTGGGGATTGCCAAGGCCCTCTCTGAGCTGGACGAGTCGATCGCTCAATTCCTTCGCAAGGAGGGCTTTCTCGCCCGAGACCCCAGGGAGAAAGAGCGCCGCAAGTACGGCCTCAAGAAGGCCCGCAAGGCGCCTCAGTACTCCAAGCGGTAGCCTGCTGGGCTGTCTTGGCTTGGAAAGCCCTGGGCAGTCGAGAGGACAGCGCGGGCCGGAGTCCGGCGCGAGCCGCCGGAACGACCGGACGGCCCGCGCCGCTCGCCTGACGGTGCCTGCTCTGCGGTGCCTCTCCGTCAGCTATGCAGACACTGCGTGTCGTGGCCTCCGTTGACCGGGCCTGCGGCGCCGATCGACCGGTTGAAGTACATCGGCCTCTCCACGAAGAAGTCGTTCTGTCCGACGATCTTCACCGATACGTCGACCTCGGGCCCGACCACCGCGTTGACGTCTATCGTCGTCCTGGTTCCCGCCGGCAGGACTTGCGGGAGGACGGGACCGGGTCCCGTATTCAGGAAGTAGGAGACGATAACGGTCTGGTCGGTCTCCGACAAGAGCGTCAGGTACTCCTGGATTCCCGCTCTGGTGCTGCCTTCGGTGCAGAACCATACGGTCTTCAGGCCCGCGGTGTCGGCAACGGTCTCGAGGCTTTCGTCTCGCAGCACTGCCACCGCGCCGTGAGCGCCCCTCTGGGTTACGAACACCCTGTGCGTGCCGATGTCGATTCCCGAGTACCCCCGGAGCCACCTCCCAGCTCGTCGGCGGGGCCTATGCCAGCGACCACCTCGTCTACGGTGAGGGTTGTCCCGTTGAAGACCGTCACCTGCCCACCCGAGGCGTCGTTGATGAAGGCTCTGTGCGTACCAGGGTTGACGACGACCCCGAGGGCCCCCGCAGGGATCGGGGAGGTGCCGATCGCTACCGGAGTGGCGGGAAAGCCGTCGATGACGGTCGTGCTGGATCCGCCGAGGTTAGCCGTAAACACCCTGTGGGTGGCCTCGTCCACCGCGATCCCGGCCGGACCCGGCCCAGTCGGGATGGTCGCAATGACGAAGGGGGTTCACTGCGGTGTTGATTACCGAAACCGTGTTCGAGTTACGGTTTGCCACGTAGGCTCGTCTGTTCACCCAGTCGACAGCGATACCGTTCGGCGCGCCCCCTACGTTTATGTGCCGGCAAGAAGCGTCGGAGGGTTGGTCGCACCGTTGATTCGGTACGCCTTCCCAGGGGCCGACGAATTCCGGTCGGCCACGAAAACGCGTGAGTTGTTGGTGTCAACGTCGATGCCGGTAGGGGAGACGCCGGCGCCCAGGTCTATGTTCGTCACGACGAAGGGCGTCGGCGCACGCCCGTTCATGACCGTCACGGTAGTCAGGCCTAAGTGGCCCACGTACACCATGCCGGTGCGCTCGTCGACGGCTACGACGTTCCCGCCCGGCCCGGTCGCAGAGACCGTCGCGATGACCTCTGGCGGGTGCGAATTCCCCTGGAGCACGCTCACGGTGTCGTCGTTGGCGACGAACACCCGGTGGGTCACGGGGTCGACTGCCGCCCCCTCGGGCTGGTCCCCACCTTTACCTGCCAGATGAGGCTGACTGCTTCCGCGTCGCTCCGACCCTGTACGAACGAGGGTGCTACGGGGAGGGCAATCGTCAGCAGTGCCAGTATCGCGATGACCGACGCGCGCTGACGGGGGTTGCACGGGTTCGCATGGCACGACCTCCTGCCTCGAGCTTGCACTTGGGCTTCGGGCCCCATAGGAAATCGCGGGCAACCCAGGCATCGCCGAGGCAGCGGTCTGCGAGACCCCACGAGCCGGTTTGCTGAGCCTAGCACTTGGTCGCAGGCGGTGCTTCGGATCGTGGAGCCGGCCGAGTCGGTGTCGTGCGTTTGCCTTTACTGCGGCACACCATGAGGCAGGAACGGTGCTTCGGATCGTGGAGCCGGAACGGCCGCTGCAGGTGGGACGCTCGAAAGTGCGAGAGGCGCGCTGGGGTAGGATTGGCTCCGCGCCGTATCCTCTTGCGTTATCCGAGACGAGGTTCGGCAGCATCTAGTGGCGGCACGTGTGGTCGGGGAATTCGGCAGGGCGTTCCGCCTTTGCGGAGCGGCACCTACCCGTACGTGAAGAGCAGACGGTGGGATGGCACTCAGGTTCTTCGGCACCGACGGGGTAAGGGGAAAGGCGGGGGAAGGCCTCACCGAGGATTTCGCGCGGTCTCTAGGCGAGGCAGCCGGACGTTTCCTTCTTGACTCCTCCTCGGCGCCCCGCCGGCTCTTCGATTCGTGGAGTCTGGGCGAGCCCGCCTTCTGGGATGACCACCGGGCATGGTCGGAGGATCTAGTCAGGCTCCGCCGTCGCTTCGGGCAAAGACCGACCGTGGCTCTGGGATACGACACCAGGGTCTCCTCGCCGAGCCTGGCCGAAGCTGTCGGGGCCGGGATCAGGGCTTCGGGGGCCGACGTCCTGGACCTGGGGATAGTCCCGACGGCCGTGGTCGCGTTCGCTGTGGCCCACCTGGGGCTCGAGGGAGGCTGCGTGGTATCTGCTTCCCACAACCCTCCCGAGGACAACGGAATCAAGTTCTTCGGCTCGGGCGGTTACAAGCTCTCCGTGGCCGAGGAGGAGGAGATCGAGTCGCTCCTACTGGGTGGCGTTTCAGGTCGGGCGGAAACTTTCGGGCGGGCTCGCTCCGAGGAGGGAAGGGAGGTCGCCCATCTGTACGAGGACTACATGGTAGCTGCTGCCAGGGCGGTGGCTGGGATTCCGGCGAGCGATCGGAGGAGGGCCGGCCCCAAGGTGGTGCTCGACTGTGCCAACGGAGCTGCGTTCCGTCTGGGGCCTACGGTGCTGCGAAGGGTCTGCGCCGACGTCGTCTCGATAGAAGACTCCTCGGACGGCTCGAAGATAAACGTGGGGTGCGGGGCTACAGTTCCTGCCCGGGTGTCGGAGGCGCTCTCCTCTCTCAGGGAGCAGAGCTTCGAGGTCGGCCTTTCCTTGGACGGCGACGCCGACCGGCTGGTGGCGACGGACCCTCGAGGGGTCGTCTACGACGGAGACCACCTGATGGCTGCCTTCGCCCTGTGGATGCGGGAGCACGGCATGCTGGACCCGGCGGTCGTGGTGGCGACGGTCATGTCTAACCTGGGGCTCAGGCTGGCCCTGGCCGAGGCCGGCATAGAGCTGGTCGAGTGCCAGGTGGGTGACCGCCAGGTGGTGGAAGCCGTGCGCACCTCGGGTGCCAGGTTGGGAGGGGAGCAGTCCGGCCACATAGTCTTCTCGGACTTGGCGACCACCGGCGACGGGATCCTCACGGCTGCGGTGTTGGCAGCGATCCTCGGGGTGTCTTCCAGGCCCCTATCAGAGCTTGCCGGCCGGCTCCCTATCGTCCCCCAGGTGCTTTTGAACGTCAAGGTAGCCGACAAGGAGAGGGTCGTGAACTCGCCTTCCGTGCGGCGGGCGGTGGAAGCGGTCAGGGAGCGTCTCGGCGAGAGTGGTCGTATCGTGGTGCGGCCCTCGGGGACCGAACCCGTCGTCAGGGTGATGGTCGAGGCAGTGGACGGCGAGCTCGCCCAGAGGCTTGCCGACGAGGTGGCCTCGGTTGTCAGTAAGGTCTCGGCAGTGGAGTGAGGCCTTTGCCGCCGGGCTCCTGACGTGCCTCCCCGTCGGGAGGCTGATCGGCGGAGACGGTCGCGCCGGTCCACAGTATGGTCGTGTCCCCGGCTTCTCCACGCGCACAGCCATTCCTGCCAATGCACAATCGTCGAGTCCCTGCCGAGCCGCCAGCTCGCACCCGACCAAAATTTTTTTCGTCGCTAGGCTGTAAATGTCACACTTCCCCCGTATGGTGAAGCTGACAAGTCAAGACGAGTCGACAAAGGGGGATCTCATGGAGGTAAAGGAGCTATACGAGCGTCTGGCAGCGGCTGCGAGTCGTGAAAGCGAGGACGCCGCTATTCGATTCAGGGCCGCTTACGAGCCTGCAGGTGGGCCCGGGTCGAAGGTTTCCCCGCCGACTTACCCCGTGGAGGATAGGGGAACCCCGTACCTTCTGGAGAAGCGCCGAAACGGAGACAAGGTAGTCGATGCAGTGCTGCTCGACAGCCGACAAGCTCAGGCTAATCGGTGCGAGGAGGCTTTGGCTGAGGCCGTAGACAGGGGCGAAGTGTGGATACCGCACATAGCGCTCGAAGTCACTACGCACGGCAAGAAGATAAGGATTACCTCTCTCACCGCACCGCACCGTAGCAGGGATGCTTACTTCCGTTACGCCCAAGACCAGGGTGGACTTCCTTTCGACGACACCCCTGTGGGCAAGGAACTGGCTGAGTGCACCCCTGACGACGCCACTGCGCTGTACCGGTACGCGCCTTCGGATCTGGTCTATGGAGTCTGGGATTCCCACCGGGGTCTGAGGTTGGCAGCCAGGTTCCCTCGCGTCTACACCTCCGAAGTGGTGGGCTGGGAGCCCGAAGAGGGGCTGAGAGCTGCGGGCCGATTCGATCTTTATACCTCGGGAAAGCAGACGGCGAGGGTCGAAGACGGCCAACGGGTTCCCGATCCGAAGGGAAAGAAGAAGCCCTCGGAGCTGGGCCTGGGTCCGATACCCCCCAAGACGCATACACAGGCCGGAGACCCCCTACCAGGGGGAGTCACGGTGTCGGGAATAGAGAGGCTGGGAGCACTTTCTTTTGCCGGCATCAGTCGCATCCGCTTGGGTAGCGACGAGCGCAAGGCACGTGCGGGACGGGCAGCCTTGGCTTGTTTGGCCATTCTGGGCGACAGGTTGGCATTCGGGGTCCCAGGGCTGTTCCTGAGGTCTGGCTGCGAGTTGGTCAGGGTGTCGGAGCAGATGCATTGGGTACGGGACACTGGCACCAAGGAGCCACTCGAGGTCGATCGGGACACCGGACTCGAGCTCTTTCGATATGCAGTGGAGAGGGCTAAAAGCGAAGGTATCGAGTGGAACACGAATGCCGTCGTCCTGCGGCCACTTCAGGACCTTCAGGAAGCATTCGACTCCGCTTACCGTGCCGGCACCGGCTCAGAGGAGGTTGGGGATTGAGATGCCGCTACGCCTGTCGGTCGAGCTTCTGACCGAAACCTACGAAGCGGCGGTTGCCGACGACCGTCCCGAATGGCCGCCGCATCCGGCGCGCGCCTTCTGTGCTCTCGTCGCACAGGCTTCTACACCGGCGGAGTGGGATGCCTTGCGTTGGCTCGAGTCGCAAGGCCCTCCCGAAGTGGTGGCTTCGCCTGCGGGAAGTTGTCTCATGAGGGCATATGTGCCTACGAACGCCATCGATCGCAAAGGAGGAAAAAGCACTGTCTTTCCGGGCAGGACGAATGTCGAGCGCTGGCGGGCAAGGTCCACGCCCGAGACCCCTTACGTCAGTTTCGTCTGGAAGAATGCTGAGCCTGACCACTCCCAGCTCGAGAGTCTCGAGAACCTAGCTCGACGGCTTGGATACCTCGGAAGGCCCTCGGGGTTCGTGGTCGCAAGGTTCAGGAATGACTTGGAGGAATCCATCGGTGGCGGCGACTGTTACGTCCCCGACTCGACTGGGGAGTACCTGCTTCGCGTGCCGTTCCAAGGCTACGCGGACGCGCTGGTCGCTGCATTCGGCAGCGAAGAGCCAGCACATCAGGTAGCCCGAAGCGTCCCGTACAGATTGGTCGGGCAAGCAACGGAAGATAGCGAACGGCTGACGATGAAGGGGCCCTATAACCGCTTCTACACGCTCGGCTTTCCACCGGGTTCCGGCATAGACGGCAGGAACGCGGTGCGGGTAGCGCGGGCGTTGCGCGATGCCGTCCTGTCGCGGCTCGGGAACCCGGGTAAGGGTGACCCGTGGCGTCCGTTCACTCCCCAGGAGCTCGGTGCCATTCATGGTCACCAACCGGGGCTGAGGCCGGAGAGTCGATGTGCGTTGCTGGCCCTCCCGTTCGTCGGGTCGCCGCACGCTACCGGAGAGCTAATGGGAGTGGGCCTCGCAATCGGGCGAGATGTAGGCAGGGATCTCCGCAGAGCCTTGCTGCAGCTGCTTGGCCTGGACGGGGACGCGGGACCACGGCTCGCCACACTTCGCCTACCGGGAACGAGTTACCCGCTCACCTTGGCCTGGCCCGACGGGCGTTGGAGCCTGGAACCCTCCCGGTGGGTCCGTGCCTCCAGGCGCTGGGGAAGCGTCCTGCCGGTAATTCCAGATCGATGGCCGAAGCAGTGGGCAGAGATGCCCGAGAGGATTGCGGAGAGCTTTGTAGTGGCTGGGTATCCGAGACCCGATGAGGTTCAGATACGGCGGGGATCGTGGTTTCATGGTGCTCCATTCCTCCGCCCAGAGGACAGGAAGAGGCGGTCGTCGGAGCCCGATAGGCTCTGGGCTCACGTCGCAGTCACTTTCTCCGAACCACTCGAGGGCCCGGTGGTCGTAGGGCACATGCGATACAGCGGGCTCGGACCCTGTGCTCCTCTTGCAGAAGATGGTTGACGGCGTCGAGATCTTTCGCAGGTTCTTCTTGGATGTCCATGGCGTCGAGCCGTTCGAGTGGCAGCTCGAGCTAGCCCGCAAGGTCATAGAGGGTGAGGGCTGGCCGAGCGCGATTCAGGTTCCAACTGGCTTCGGCAAGACCGCGACCATTGACATAGCAGTGGTTGCTTTGGCCCTGCAGGCAGACCTAGAGCCCTACCAGCGAACCGCTCCGACTAGGACGTTTTTGATAGTAGACCGGCGATTGCTGGTAGACCAGGCATTCGAGCGGGCAAAGCGAATCGCCGCAGCCCTCGAGTCTCCTCAGCAATCTGCTGCGGTAAAAGAGGTCGCAAACGGCCTAAGGAAGATCGCTGGAGGCGGGAGGGCGCTCGAGGTAGTTCGCATGCGCGGTGGGATCTCGTGGTCGTGGAGGTGGGTGACTTCTCCGGTTCAGCCAGCTGTGATTGCTGGAACAGTCGACCAATTCGGCAGCAGATTCTTGTTCAGGGGATACGGGGTCGGTCAACGTCTGCGACCGATAGACGCCGCACTGTGCGGAAACGATGCCCTGGTACTACTCGATGAAGCCCACCTTTCGCAATCCCTCGCCAGCACCATAAGGCGAGCCAGGGAGCTAGAAGCAGAAGCAGACGCCCAGCTGTTGCGAGGGCGCTTCCCTCCGCCCGTGCTGCTGTCTGCGACGTTGGGGACCTCCGACCTCGAGGACTCGAGGGTATTCGTGCCGAATCTGGATGAGGAATCGACGACCGCTGCAACCAAGCGCCTGGCAGCTCGTCGCAAGCTGGCTCTTTGCGAATTAGACACGAAGCGCTCGGACGCCGTGGCCCAGTTGGCTCAGGCAATGGCTCGAGTGGCTGTGCGGGCTTTGGATCCGGGCCCAGAGGGTGCGCCCGAGCGGATCGCCGTGGTAGCCAACACCGTCCTTACGGCTCGAGCGACGTTCGAAGCACTGGAAAGCCTGGTCGAGGAGCGTGCCCACCTCGAACTTCTCGTAGGTAGGTGTCGAGGTTTCGAGCGTGACCAACTCGGTCTCTCGCAACGAGTCAGACACAAATTCGGGGCCGGCTCTCCGCGAGATCCAACTGGTCGGCCTTGCATTCTGGTTGCCACTCAGACCATCGAGGTGGGGGCTGATTTCGACGTCGATTTCCTGGTGACCGAAGCGGCGCCGCTGAATTCCTTGATCCAGCGGCTGGGCAGGCTGAACCGGCTCGGGGACCGTAGTGCGGCAACGGGCGTTTGCGTGTTCGTTCCTTCGATTCACGGCGACGATCACGTACTGTATGGCTCGGCCATCAGGCGCACCTGGGAGTGGTTGAGCAACCAGGCCGGCGGGCAGCCGCTCGCACTGGACGCTAGAACTGGCGACATAGCGGATGCTCCCGAGGTCGACGTGAGCCTCGACACTCTCGAGGCCGTAGCATCGCCGAGCGTTCTCGAGGAGTGCTCCCCCGAGCCTCCCCTGACACCGTATCTGGTCGCGTCCTATCTGGACGCTTGGGCTCGTACGTCTCCATCGCCGGACCCCGACATACCCGTCGAACCTTTCCTTCACGGCATCGACAGGGGGACGCCCGAGGTCTCGGTCTGTTGGCGTGTGCCGCTGCCTGATGTGGAGGCCTGGAAGGCAGAGCTCGAAGTGCTTCCGATACACGACGAGGAGTGCGTGGAGGTCCCCCTGTGGGCAGCCAGGCGATTCCTCGCAGGCCTCGACGCCGGGCCGCTGTCCGACGTCGAGGGAGTCGGGGAGCCCGAAGAACCAGACGGCCAGCGACCTCTTACCTCGGCGGTGGTCCAGCGCGCGGACGACAGTGTCGATGTGATCACCGACCCGAATGGGCTGCGCGCTGGCGACACGCTGATCCTCGACCCGCAGGCCGGCGGGCATGACGAGTGGGGCTGGAGCGGCAAGCAGCATCTCCCAGTGCCGGACGTGGCTGACCTGGTCTCCCGCTCGAAACCCAGCGTACGCCTGCGCCCCGGGGTACTCGCCTGGGCAACCGGCGAAGACGAGAGTTTCTTCAGATCCCAACTCAGCCGCAAGGACGTCCCGACGCGGGATCTTGCCAAGGATATCCTCGCCACCGCCGTGTCCAAGGCAAGGGAGGAGGCAGGAGGAGATCCCGTTCGCACTCGCTGGGCAGAGCACGCGGATCGAATGCGCCAGGCTCTCGAGAGCGGAGTCGCCGTAGTCAGGACGGTTGGAGGTGGAGGTGACACTGAGGAGACCTGGCTCCTGGTGAGCATGACGGGGCGGGGGTTGCGGAACGAGGATAGCGACGAAGGAGAGGCCACGACGAGCATCGCCCCATCCGCTGTTGCTCTCGACCGACACCTCGAAGAGGTAGCCGTCAAGGCTGGGGACTTAGCTAGGCGGCTAGGGTTGCCCGATCCTCTCGTATCTGCCGTCGAGGCTGCAGCGCTCTTGCATGACATCGGGAAGGCTGAGCTCAGATTTCAAGTCATGCTGCACAAAGGGGATCCCGACCGCTTGGAAGCGGCGGGGAATGCTCTCGCGAAGTCGGGGATGGACCCTGCAGATCGAGGCGCCTTCCGCCGGGCACGCCAGCTTGCGGGAGTTCCCCAGGGGTGGCGCCATGAACGGCTGTCTTTTGCCATCGCTGAGCGGATTCTGGATTCCCAGGGAGGAGTCGACCCTTTGCTGGTTTGCCACTTGGTCGCAACCCACCACGGGCACGGCCGGCCTCTGTTCCAGCCGGTCGATTGGGACGGGAAGGCCGAGCTGTTCCCGGTGGCGATACCCTCTTACTCCTTGGTCCGCCCGAACGGAGATGGCCAGGAATCGACCGACCCTTCGCTGGCCGTGGATATCGACCTACCTCAACTAGACCACGTGGACTGGTCCGGTCCACTGAGGCTCCACAAGCTCTGCCGCCGCTACGGATGGTGGGGACTGGCCCTGCTGGAAACGGTCGTTCGTCTTGCAGACATAGCAGTCTCGGAGAGCTACGGCTAGCGATGAAACTCCTTACGCTCCCTGCGTTGAAAAGCGACGACCCACTCGGCTTCATGGCGGCTCTCGGCGTAATGGAGGTCCTACTTGCCGAGGTGGGGGTGGGTGTCGAAGAGCTGAGTCTTTCTTGGGAAGGAGTGGGCGGACCGGCACGACTCGGAGCGCCGTTTGCCGACTTAGACGACCTCGCCCGAGCCCTTCATGGAGCTGCTTCGAGGATCAGGGATAGGGGGGCTGTCTTAGCTGGCGCACCTGCGGACCTGCCGCCAGCCCGGCTCAGTAAGCAAGAGAGGGCACAAGCTAAGCAGGCGGCGAGCAGTCGTGGGCAGAAGCTCTACAACGATCCAATAAGGGGATTTTCAAGGCATCAGGCGGTGAGTTTGTATCGCAAGCATTCATCAGCCCATCAGCGTTGGCTGTCGGGGTTCATAGACCAGGTATCTGCGACCACCTCCGATGACTACGCGGCAATCACGCCTTTGCTGGCACTCAGCCGTCAGCAGATCAGTCGGCAGGTCAGCAAGGGTCTTCTCGACCTCGTCGCCGACTCTGTAGACGTCGTACGGAGCGCACTGTCGCAGTGGCGGAGGACCCCCCAGACCGCCGGAGCGAATCTCGACTGGCGATCCGTCAGGGATGCAGCTTTCCGGAGCGATGGGAAATCCAGTCCAGCAGCTGTTCCGGGTCTCGAGTGGCTTGCTCTGCAGTCTGCTCCATGGTTCCGGCTCTGCGGCAATACGGGGCGGTTCGCCGCGTGGGGTTGGTTACCGGGGCCCCCTCGTCGAGAGCCAGACCCTGCGCTGGTACGAGAAGCGAGGGCTGCTGCGTGGGGTTGGTTACCGGGGCCCCCTCGTCGAGAGGGCTCGCGCCTGAAGACCCTTTATTGGCCGGTATGGGATATCCAGCTCGATCCCATTGCGATCGAGGTACTCATCTCCCACCCGGCCGTACGGACGGCTGCCATTGACCCTGCACGTTCCCCCGACCTGAGGCACCTTGGCGTGCTTGCCGTTATGGCGTCGAGCAGACGAAAAGAAGCGAACAGCGACGGACCGCTTACCAAGGCGCAACTGGTTTGGCCCCCGGCGAAGTGAGGTCGACATGTCTGCGCCAGAGCTTCCTCCGGTGCCGGCCCGGATGCTCAACGAGTTCGTATACTGCCCCCGCCTTTTCTACTTGGAATGGATCTATGGCGAGTGGGAGGAAAACGTTCACACACTGGAGGGTACAGCCGTCCACTCGCGAGTGGATAAGGAAGAAGGGCGTCTGCCGCTTCCGGAAGAAATCGAGAAAGAAGATACCTTCGTCGCTCGGGGAGTACTGCTCGAATCTTCGAACCTCGGCCTTGTGGCAAGGATCGACATCGTCGAAGGACGTGAGGGGTCCGTAAGGCCAGTAGACTACAAGAAGGGAAAACCTGGACCTAATGGTCCCTGGGAACCAGAGCTCGTTCAGATCTGCGCCCAGGGCCTGATCCTCAGAGACAACGGTTACAGTACCGACGAGGGGGTCCTCTACTACGCGGGGACCCGGTCCCGTATAGTGGTTCCTTTCACGGGCGACCTCATCGAGAGGACACTCTCTGCGGTGAGGGAGCTGCGGACGGTAGCATCTCAGCCGGCCCCGCCGGCGCCTCTCGTGGAGAGTCCGAAGTGTCCTCCGTGCGCGCTGGTCGGGATATGTCTGCCGGATGAGGTGACCTTGCTACGGGGCGCTCCGATAACGGAGCTTCGCCGTCTGGTTCCGGCCAGGGACGACGCAGCCCCCGTTTACGTTCAGGAACAAGGTTCTACCGTAGGTCGCTCGGGCGAGCGCCTCATGATCCGAGCACCCGGTCGCGATCCGGTTAGCGTCCGCTTGCTGGACGTTTCCCAGCTGTCGGTCTACGGAAATGTCCAGATCACAGCCCAGGCTCTACGTTCGTTGGTCGAGCGGGACGTTCCGATCTTGCACCACTCCTACGGTGGATGGTTGGTTGCGCTCACCACGGGCCCCATGAGCCGCAACGTTCCCTTGCGAGTGGAGCAGTATCGCGTCGCAGATGACATAGGACGACGGTTCCCCATAGGGAAGGCAATCGTCGTCGGGAAAATAAAGAACCAGCGAACGCTTGTGCGCCGCAATCACCCCGGTGAAACACAGAACACTCTCAGGGAGCTGACGCGCCTTGCACGCCTTGCCCAGGATGCCAAGGATGAGGAGGCGTTGCTAGGTATCGAAGGCATGGCTGCGCGGATTTATTTCACCCGATTCGCGGAAATGCTCAAGGATCCGATGGGATTCGATGCATCCGGCCGGGCTCGCAGGCCCCCTCCCGATCCTGTCAACGCACTTCTCTCGTTCTGTTATTCGATGCTGGTAAAGGAAGGCGTTCGCGCTCTTTTGGCAGCTGGCCTGGATCCTTATCGGGGCTTTTTTCACCGTCTCCGCGTTGCCAGGCCATCCCTAGCTTTGGATCTCGTGGAAGAGTTCCGACCCATCATTGCCGACTCGGTGGTATTGAACCTGGTCAACAATCGGTCAGTAGGTTATGGCGATTTCGTGCGACGGGGTCCAGCGTGCGCCTTGAAGAGCGAGGCGCGACAGCGTGTCATCAAGGCTTTCGAGGCACGGATGGACACCCTCGTAAAGCATCCGTTGTTCGGTTACCAGGTTAGTTACCGCCGGGTGATGGAGACGCAGGCCAGGTTGCTGGCGAAAGTGGTTACCGGAGAGCTCCAAGAGTACAGACCGTTCACGACGAGATGAGTAGGAATAGATTCGTGGTGTGCTACGACGTCCGCAGTCCGGACCGACTACGTCGGACGCACCAGGTCATGCTCGGTTACGGAGATCCACTTCAGTACTCTGTGTTCTTGTGCGAGTTGTCTGCCACGGAGCGCCTTCTAATGGAGAAGGCGTTGCGAGGTGCCGTAAGCCTGAAGGATGACTCGGTTATAATAATTGACCTGGGTCCCGCACGAGGGTTAGCTCAAAGCCGCATTATCGAGCTGGGTGTGGGTCGGATACCCGTGTCGGAAAGAAGCATCGTAGTCTAGTGCCGCCCGAGCGCGCTCGCGCTGTCAGCAGGCTAGGACCGGAATGTGCGAGAGGTATGGTGGTGTGTCCACCTTAAGGCACCGCTCGCAAGGGAGTATTAGCTGGTAGTTGAGGTTGCAGTGAGTGGATCCTTCTCCCGTAGGTTCATCAGACGGTTACCGATGGCGCGGTTCTCGCAATTCTTGTTCGGGCGGCCAGCCTGTCCAGCGGTTTTGAGGCACGCTATTTCCCCGACCATAAAGTCGGGGCTTCATTGAGGGGGCACTGGA